>Ga0307514_10001754_pt1 | contig 24759 bp, 33 predicted proteins | sample 16_EM_MG_FD_203088 | JGI IMG/M metagenome (GOLD analysis project Ga0307514, IMG submission 203088) | Populus trichocarpa ectomycorrhiza microbial communities from riparian zone in the Pacific Northwest, United States - 16_EM | ecosystem: Host-associated > Plants > Roots > Unclassified | place... | reverse complement strand
TATTTGCCTACTCAGCGATCTCTCCAGGCCGCTATCGAGAGGACCGTTAAACGTCAGGTTGACGTTCAGGCCCCTGCCAAGTCCGACGGGACTGTGGTTGTTGCTTACAAGCGTCAAGTCGACGTTCAGGCCCCTGCTAAGTCTGACGGGACCGTGGTTGTCGCCTACAAGCGTCAGGTTGATGTTCAAGCCCCTGCCAAATCTGATGGAACCGTGGTCGTTGCTTACAAACGTCAGGTTGATGTTGAAGTCCCCTCCAAGTCTGATGGGGCCGATATCATTGCTTACAAGCGTAACGCGGAGATCCCTTCTCAGCTGGCCGTGAGGTCCGTCGACGGTGTGGTCGAGTTGTACTGAGCGATTGAGTAGGTGGGAAGATGCCGTTTGAGCTTTGATCGTATCAGTTGACCAAACGTTCAAGATTTTAAAGAGTTGTTGCCTTGGCCGCCTGCGATCCCCTTCTGATTTATCGTCGCTTTTCTGCTTCCGTATAAGGAGCGAGGGGCGAAGACTTTCGTTTTTACAGTTCGAGTGACAAGGTCCTCGGTCTTGGACAACTTTCCAGCTACAACTCCCTTCCTTTTCGTCACTATTTCCTTGTTGTCATAGTTTCATTTGTCGTATCTGGAAATATGACTGGTTTGAGAAGTAGTACTTGGCGGAACGAGGTCGTGGATCCAAGCACGACCAAGACGGATCACAGTGCCCAAATGGATATGCCCTGCGATCCAACGGTAACCAGCCTCCTCGTTCCAACCATCAGCGCCGACGCATGAACCGCATGATTTGCATATATCGTCCACCTCGGCACCTCATCGATACCGCTCACACTCCTCATCGGCGGCTCGGGTGCTCTCTCCGTGTAATCATCAATGGTCAACTCCTTGTTCCTAGATCTCTTCGAATCCAGTTCAAACTCCCTCTGCCTTGCATCCGCCCGTTTTTTGTGAAGGTCCTCGAGGTCTTTGATGAAAAACGGTTGAGGGATACGAGGTTTGAAATGGGTGACATTCAGAATTCTGGCTGTGGTGTCTGTGGACAAGAGGACCAGTGGGTCCTGGTTGGGCCCGTGCGAGACCCTGAGTTCGGACGTCTCTATCGGAATTCGGTACTCCGAGATGAGCTTGAAGGATGCTGAAAACAACAAAACGAGTGTCAGCGCAGGACAATTGGCCGCAGACTTCAGTTACGCTTACAGCTTTCCTGATAATCCTAGAGCGCAACCCTCGGTCAGCACCGAAGCCTTTTAGAGACAAAGGTCAAATTGTACCGCTGCACATCCCCTGGAGTTTTCCTGAATTTCTTTCCCCTCGGGGAAGAACCTGCGCAACCCCAACCACTTCCATAACGTCAGAGTCCCAGGGAATTCTTGAAACTCCGGATTCCGAGTATTATCGTTCACATGTCCCAACCACGACGCACAGTGCGTTATCAATACATCGTCGCTCAGCCTAGTGGAGATTGAATTGGTTAAAACCAGCAAAGAGGAAAGGTACTCACCATGTAACGGAAAGCACGCGAGCTTGATGAATATGTGAGCTCGCGAATACAGGTTTATCGAGTCGGTCAGAGGGGTTGTTCGCCGTAGGAATTTCCTTGTGCAAAGGAAGCTTCCATATCCTGACGAACCTATCCATCTAAAAAAACATACATCAATCTGTATCCTGGAGGTTCTGGATCGCGAAAGACCAACACCACCGGTAGCTATCAGAGGCAGGGTAGGGTGAAAAGCCTACCGTCGTACCAGTAAGTTAGCGACCGCAGAATAACACCTAAGTCTGGACGACGTACAGCGCACATCACCGCAGCTTGATGTCCTCCAGATCGTCCCCCAGCCAAAATAATAGTGCACAGTCCGGGGCCATCACCCTCGGGCGAGGAGGCATGAATTCCGGCAGCTGGCCTATATTCATGGGGGTTACACGCCCTTAGACGTACCCGAAGGACGCCGCACGTAGGTCCACTTACCCTGCCTTCACTACAGATTTCCGAGGTGGCCATGTAGGGTTGGAGGGACGTTGTCTCGCCTGTTGAGTGAGATCGTATATTCGCGTCGTAAAATCCCTCGCTGTTGTGCAAAAGAGGTGCGGTAGCCTCGGGTGGACGACGATGGATGTAATGTGCTGTAAAATGTTTTCGTCAGTGCACACACCGCTTCCTACGCAGGGAAGGAACGTACACCACCGTGACCTGCCAGTGAACCAACGAAATTCCTCACTTTGAGATCAAGGATGTGGAGCACGCTTCCGTTGTTGAATAAAACCAGTGGTTGAGAAGGGTTCATCAGAGCCCACGCGCACGAAAAGTCATTGGGTCTGTAGGTCTGATCAACCGCCAGTCAGTAGACGGGCCAATCACGAGAGGACGAGGTCAGAACTAGCCGTTTGCTCCGGAAGGTCGACTGAGTACTTGTAACTGTGTGTCTTGATATGCAGTCGGTGGTTACCAACGGCAGCGATTGCTCCGTAGAGGTCAGCAACCACAGATTCCCACTGCGTCCACTCGGCTGCGTTCCTATCAGCATACTCCCCATCCCAGAGCGTATCCAACGAGCTCAGCGTCCACGGAAACAATGCGACGTTAGAGAAATCGTAACTCTCGTCAAACTTTTTCCGTGAGGCAACCAACAGATTAGATCAACGTCTTCAGGAGTGAGGCTGACGAACGAAGGATCCAGACCTGTAATTGGAGCTGAAGCTTGAACGGTTGAGCGTTTTGTAAATCTCTGTACCAAGGTATGTTCTCCGCGTCCATTCTATACGAGCAAATGCTTTCATCCGCGGGCTGGAAAGTCACGCCGCCAGAGTTGAGCCAGAGGATGTACTACCCGAAAAGGCAACTCCTCATCCCTCCGATCGCACCGACTCCCCAAACGAATTTCGGGCGACCGAGTCCAGTTGGGACCTCACACACACATTCGCTCTCTACTTCCAACCGCACAAACAACCCACTCGGACAATGTCAGACTCAACACACATCCCGTCCTTCCCAACGGAAACATTTAAACCAAAGGCAACCCTTCGCTACGCATCGGCAGTAGGAATCCAAGCAGCTGGCGTCGGAGCTCTCGTGAGCGCGGTCCAAAACGCTCTCAGCTCGCACAACTACGGTGCAGCCGGAGTTCTGACCAGGACGGGTGGGACGATTGGGTTCTTCGGTACGTCCCTCCCCTCCCTCACTCTTTCGCCTTTACATCCCGCATATATTCATGGACTGAGCGAAATTGGAATCACCCTATTGGTTGGGCTCTCGGAACGCTTAAACTTGGGGTGAACAGCTGCTATGGGTGCTACTTTCGCTGTGACGGAAACGGTGGTGGCTAATACGAGAGAGAAGGAAGACGCGCTGAACGGTGCTGCCGGTGGATGTGCTGCTGGGTTTTTAGCGGGAATCCGAGGTTCGCGACGACCCTCACACACTTCCCAGGACACGCCAAGAAGCTAATCCATTTTCTCAGCTCGGTCTCTTCCTGTAGCGGTTATCGGTTGCACAGTGCTTGGCGCCGCGGTCGGCACCTTCGACTACGGCGGAAAGAACATCGCGGGTGGAGGAGCTCTGTCACAGGAGGAGAAACGCAAAAACTTCTTCAAACCAACTTCCCTCCGGCCAGATACTATTTCCAAACAAGAGGAGGGTCCTTGAATAGCTCTAATTATCCATACCAGCTAGACTACCATGTGCGACGGTCATCCATCCGATTCCCCTGGCCCGACCAATATATTAGTAAACGATTACAAGTCCGATCCGATTGTGACAAGGGTCAATCGAAAACGCAAACCAAGAACGAGCGACGCGGAGAGCAGCTTGAGAGCACCCTTGTAGATAGCCTCACGTCTGGGCTTATCTTCCCGCAAAGAAGTGTTCAAACCGAGACCGATGTCGCTCACAGAACGCCTCCCACGACGACGCGGTGACGCTAGGCCGCTGAGGACGCGAATTAGCCCTCCAAAAGTCCCAAGGAAACAACCAAGGCACGCACCATACTTTCCATTCTCTTCCAAAGTGCCGCATCACTCTCCTCGTTCGCATTCCATTTGGAAAGCACTTCGGCTGCAAACGCGAAATCTAGCTGGTCCTCCTCCATAGGCTCCATCTTTACCATCGCTATTGGTTCCAGTTTAACAATCTTCTCATATGGCGGTGGCGATGGTTGACTCTCGAAGAGGCTGGCGGTTTGCTGAAGGGGAGCTTCCTCCTGGTGAGGGGGCTGTTGGGGAATGGGTTGCTGAGGAACGGGTTGTTGAGGGGTCGCTTGCTGATGGGTCGCTTGTTGAGGGAAGTCTTGTTGAGGGACGGGTTGCTGAGGGGTGACTAGTGGAGGGATGGGTTCTTGGGGGGTGGCTTGTCGAGAGGCGGCTTGCTGACCGGTAGCTTGTTGAGGAGCGGCGAGTTCGAACGTAGGCAAAGTCGTCCCGCTAGCTTCGGTTCCAGTCGCATCGGTCGCGTCCTTGTCTTTGAAAGTAGTTTTCTTCTCAGCGTTGCTAATGGCCCTCCTACGAAAATCCTCTACAGCATCCTGATGGTAAAGACAGTACTTCTTCCACGAGTTAATCGTATGGTTGGACATCTGGATGAAAAGAAGATGAAAACCCATAAATCGATTATGCACGAGGACAGGGCTTGGGAGAACCCACCTTGTTGTGCAGATGAATCGCAAGCGCATCATACGTGAGCTCTGCATTCTTCTTAAACATGGCCCCGATGTATTGAGACCATTTCGTGTGTTCCGCCTCCTTGTAGAATCTCAACCACTTCGGCGGTTCTTCTCCGGGCCCAGATGGCCGAGGACTCGCATCCCTGGCGCCTCCTTTGCCTCTGCCTCTGCGTCTCCGTGTGCCCATCGCGGGTCGTGTCCTAACTCGCTTCGGTTCATCCCTCCGTGGCTTCTCTGGTCCTCTCGTTGGATAGTTTTTAGGATCCATAAGTGTCCCCTTTTCATAAGAGTCAAGCACGAACGCGGGTGTGACAGTAAGCTTGTTGTAGTCCTGAGCGCTATACCACATCTCATCGAAGTAGTGTTCTTCCCATTGACCAAGGACAACGTAGTCCGCGTCCTCTACGTCATCTGTAAATCCACCCCCTGCAGCCTACGGAAGATATTTTGTGAGGTTTTGGAATGCTCGATGGGTTAGAAACTTACCCTGAAGATCTCCGCAATCCTCCCTCGTCCTTTGAGGATGATTGGGATGCAGAACATGATCGGTTTACTAACGGAATGCTCAAACAACTTGGGATGTGTGTGTAATGGTGCGGGTATGGTAGACGGCCCAGGAATATTGTCTAACGGCGGAGGAGATGGGACGGTCATCGGTTGTACCGTCGGTAGAGTGGAGGTGTCAAGTTGGAGGTCACCTAGGGGATCACCTAGGTCATTACTGCTAGTCGAATCCTGACGTGAGAGCGTTGTCGCGGCTGGGGTCCCTGGCACTTTGGGTGCCTCAGGCTGGGTACCCGTGGCGTTTGGCGGGCTTGGCGGGTTTTGAGTTGGCGGCGGGGGTGATGGGGGCTGGAAAGTAGAACCAGGTTGGGTAGGCGTTGGTGGGGGAGGTAGTTGTTGATACATTGCTGGCCTTTGGAACCACATCATAACTTCATACGCACGTTTGACATCTTCTAGCGTCGGCGGCTGCACGACACCGAACGATCCAGGATGGAAAGGAGGCCAGGACGGTTGTTGACCATACACCATTGCTCCCATTTCTGGGGGTTGCGACATGGGGAACGGAGGGAACATGCTCGGTGATTGCATCGGCTGCGAATTGTAGGGTGCAACTTGATTCGTCAGAGGTAAATGTGGTGTTTGTTGTTGTAGCATTGTGGGGTCACGATTCCAATGTGATGGCGTGGGGGTATAAGGTGGTTGTGACGAAGGTGGTGTAGTACCAGCCGAACCCTGCGAAAGTCTCGACGGGGTGGGAAAGTAGTACGAACGATTCTCTGGTGTTGGTCGAGGCGTTTGGAGTTGTGGGTTTGAAGGTGGATGTGGTGGTACATAGGCGAAATTGCTGTTGATATTATCGAGTGTGACCCTACAATCGCCCCAATTGCTGGATTCCACCAGCGGACGCCCGGCATTGAGTGACCTGTTAACCCACGAGTAATGCAGTACGACTTTTCCAGCAGCTTCTCGCAACAATTCTGGAACACTAGGATGTTCAGGGTCGACCAGGGCGATGGACGCGTCGTCCAAATCGTCCATAATAATAGCTTCGTTTCCCTGTTGAGGCAAAACCTGCATCAGAGGCAAGTCGACATTAGAGAGGCCAGTAAACTCGCCCTCAACGTCCGGAGTATCCTAGCACCATCGGGGATGTCTTGCGGCTCGAAAGCGAATACGAGGTCCCTGAAGAGACTTCCTATTATTCTGAGGGGAGTTGTGTCCGCCGGGGGTAGCTGCGACATCATCTGAGGTGGGTAATTCCACCCAAGATCGTCGGGCATTTTATAGAGCGAGGCGTGGTCCACTCGTGGGTTGGTGGCTGGCGGGTCTGGACGGAACGGGGAACCTGGAAAGCTAAACCAAGTCGATCACTTCGATTGGTACATACGCGGCCTCTCTCTCCACCTACAACATCCATCCTACTACTTGTCTCTTTCAACGACCATGGCGCGTTTCCTGCTTTCTTTTTTGCGTTTGCGACCCTGCTGACCACCAGTACAGATCGTACGCATCCGATCAAAGGACGGAAACTTTAGGTTCACCCTCCAGCCCAATGATGATATATCTGTTTTCGTGAGCAAGGTGCCGTCGCTCCCGCCTGGTTGGTGACGAACGGCGAACTAACTGCACCACATCCCTAGATATTAGACACTACAATCGACGCGGACCCTGCTTCTCTCGCGATCTCAAACCAGCCCAGGGGTAATGAGACCCTGGTCTCAACTCTTACCGGGAGAGATCTAAAGAGCCTCGGCCTCAGGTAATCATCCCTCGCCCTTTACAGCCTTGTCCAGAGCTAACGATTATTTCCCAAACGTCTAGCCACGGCGATCTCGTATTCGTTTCGTACCAACCGCAACTGGCCGTAAACGCATCGCTCCCATCAACATCTACTACTATACACTCTTCAGAAACTCCTGCTACAGGTACTCGACCGTGGGAAGTCGTAGAAGAAGACCCAGTGGACAAGTACTGGCGTACTAAGGACGGGAAGATTCCCCGCAGCCACACTCGGCTATGCAAACATGGCCCCAAGGGAATGTGCGACTACTGCATGCCGCTGGAACCATACGATACCTCCTATCACGCGGAGCACAGTATCAAGCATTTATCCTACCATGCTTACCTTCGCAAGGTCACTCCCAAGGACTCGTCTTCGTCGTTCGTCCCTCCATTAAACCCGCTGAGCTACAAGGTCAAAATCCCCTGTCCAGTTGGATCTCATCCAAGTTGGCCAGCTGGCATCTGTACGGCGTGCCAACCATCCGCCATCACTCTCCAGTCCCAACCTTTCCGAATGGTAGATCATCTGGAAATTGCCTCTACAGACATTATCGATCGATTCCTCCAAGCATGGAGGCGGACAGGTCTCCAACGGTTCGGCTGGTTAATTGGACGGTACGAGCCATATGATGAGGTCCCTATGGGCGTCAAGGCTGTGGTTGAGGCGATCCACGAACCTCCCCAGGAAGGCGAATTGGACGGGCTGTCACTAGGCATTCCGTGGGAGGACGAAACTAGAATCCGAGAACTCGCAAAACTCGCTTCTACTCCATTGACAATCGTCGGTTATGTATTTACGGATCTTGACCCCGTTCCAGAGGACAAGACGAAGAATCTATACAAGCGCCACCCACAATCATTCTACCTTTCTTCTCTAGAAGCGATTTTCGCCGCAACCTTACAAAAGTCATCACCCGTCCCTTCCAAATCTTCCGAGACAGGTTATTTCGGCTCTCGGCTTGTCACTGCTGTTCTAACGGGAACAGAAGACGGAGCTATCGATATTTCGGCATATCAGGTCTCCGAACAGGCGGTTGCAATGGTTGATGCGGACATGATTGAGGCAAGTGTCGAGCCAGGGATCGTACGTGTCAAAGACGAGGACCGAAGCCAGGACGCGGCGAGGTATGTCCCCGACGTGTTCTTCAGATACAAGAACGAGTACGGTTTGGAGGTGAAGAAAACGGCGAAACCGAGTTTCCCAGTCGAATATCTTCTGGTAAACGTACGTGGTTTCTTCACTGAAGTTCATACAAATATTAACCCCTCGTGTTGCCCGTAGGTGAGCCACGGATTCCCCAAGAATCAAGTGCCACTATTCCGTTCCACAAAGTTCCACATCGAGAATCGACCAGGGTTGGAGGACCAATCCATCGAAGGTGTAATCAAGGAGCTCGCTAAACTCAATGCCCCTGAAGTTACGCCGGGGAGTGGCGGGGACCGTTCCAAGAAACATTCTTTGGCCGAATGGTTAAGCGACTGGCACCTCATCGCTTTCTTGGCGACCACCCAACTATTCTCTCCGGGAGACACCAAGACCCTGTTAGAGGTCGCCTCTTCTCCAAATCTTTTCGATGATCCTAGTTTGTTGGACAAGGTGTTGCATAGTGACGGATGGCAGACGTTGATGACGTTCACGAAGGAAATGGGCCGTGAGTGACTCCAATTCTCAATTGTCCGAAGACCGTGGCCGGGGCTAATCGTGCCTCTATCATAGCTCCAGCTCGACCGATATCCTTTCCCTCCGGGTCCGGTGGCGGTATGGACGAAGAGATCCCTCCAGAGATCTTTGATCAAATACGAGAGTCAGAAATGGCCAGCGGAGGGGGTGCCACTTCGTCGAGGATCAGGATTTGTCAATACTGCACGTTCGAGAACACTCACGAGGGGACGGATTGTGAAGTTTGTGGTCTTCCTCTGTGATGGCCCTAGAGGTCTCGAAGGACCCATTAGAGTTAACAACTTATGACGATGTACATTGCCATGCACAATACGCAACACCGATTATAAATTCCTCACGTTACAATTCAAGCCAAACGTTGACTCGGAGGACCCGACCGTATCCCGCATCGTAAGGCCCCAGTAAGCAGTCCGTGTTTACAACAAGCTATACCGTAGTCATAACGTGTACAATATAAAAGAGGGAGTGATAGTGCGATGATCCAGAGGAAATAAAAGGAGGGTCGAAAAGAAACCGATTCCTATCTATAAAGCCCCTAACCAAAGGAGGCGGTAGTTCCTGTGTCAATGATCAAATGCTTCTAAGTGTACAAACATGGGGTTGGAACCAGACGGGCATAATGTCCAGCAACCATACAACGCAAACATCCGTTACAGCAACAGAAAATTTGCAAAAAGGGGGGTCAGCACACCCGAACAGTGAAATGCGCGGCGGGGTGGAGCCCAGCGATGCCTCGGCTAACGGAAAAAGACCCACCAGGCGCTAAACATGGCACCTGTAAGGACAAGAATGGCCCGGACGACGATAACGACGACAAGCGCCTTTCTAATCGCTGCATAGAAAGTGTTCAGGGCAGCTCCCGTCCAATTCACCCTAGTTGTGGGGTGATAAGATAAGGGTATGAATGGAGGAATGGCAGAATTGATTTACCTTCGATCGCCAGCCCCACGAGTCTTGACGCTGACTTCCCAGCCGCGAACAACTTCCCTATACCTTTTACCAAAAACCCAAATCCAAAAGTTTACGTCGGGGTACGAGAAACGTGGGAAGACGCTGGTCAAGCTGGGTGCCCTCAACACAGCAGCCCTGATGTCTCCGCTGAACAACTTGACACCCATGACGTCATCTGCATCCGCATGATCAGGAAATTTGAGAATAGAACCTGAGGTTGAATGTCCCTCCACAGCCATGAATGAGAGGAGATCGAGGGTCATGCCAAGAGATAAGCCCCATAATTTGAGTTGCTTGTAAGATTGCGGTGGAAGGGCTTTTTCCAAACGGGCTTCGTTCTTTTCCTTCTTTGACTTGGCTTGCTCTGGACGAGTCAAGTCCGGGAGGAGAAGCGCGGGAAAACTCATGTTACCGATAAGAGCTCGAATGGCGTATCGCAGGAACAAGGATTGTCGAGGCGCAAGTCTTGAAGAGCAGTCGACCGAAACAGTCGACCATTTCGGAGTGAGCAATGAAGAGATTGGAAGCCAGTGCAGAGTCGTCCCCTCGACGGGATCAGTTACAAGAGATGTGGGTGAAAGTTGGAGGAACACTGCGCGAAAGAGGAAACACCGGGGGTCGGGATAAGACCGAGGCCATTCGCTTGGAACAATTCGAGAATCATACCGAATGGGGACAGGATCATCAAGAGGCGCTTTCCAAGCGATGTGGTAATTTCTCTATCGTCGAGCTGCCCGACGCAAGTGAAATCCCGTTCAGCGAGGTCCAGACCAATTTCTTCCCACGTTTGTCGCATAGCTGAGAGAGGTATTGTCATTTAGCTTGAGAAACACAAAGGGGGGGGTCACGCACCAGTGTAACAACCGCCCTCGTCACCCTCCTCGGTCCTACCTCCTGGGAAGGCAACGTGGGCCTCGGACGACTTGTTGACCCTATTGTTTGCAATTGCAGCAATGTCTTCTCCCGGATTCTCGCGTTTGAGGAAGAGGATCTCTGCAACAGCGCCCGGCGCATTGACCCAATCGAGCTGGAAAAAGTCATGAAGAGACGGTTGGGTCTGGGGTGGTGGGACCTGAGGGAAGCTCCTCGGGGGAGTGACACGAATCACCAGAGCGACGGCGGCACGACGCGGCTGCGTTGGAGGAGAAGTAATAATGCGAGGGGGTGTTGACCGAATTTTGGTGAGGGCGTGTGCCAGGAGAGGGATGACTGAAACTGGCTCTGGGATGGTCATATGAGGAGTTTCGCAGACAGTGGGACTGGTACAGGTGCTCTCACCGTCGGACATGATTGTGGTAGACAAGGAAGGTGAAGAGAGGGAACGGCTGAGTGCAAGTGTGCAAGTCTTTGCTTGGGGTATAACTCTCGACATGCCAAACCCTGTTCCAAGTCCGCAATCGGTACCCCAACATTCCCACGACCTCTCATCCGATCCAATGCCAATCAATAAATTACGTAAAACAAAAATAATTATCACCAGAAATCCCCCTCGTCTTCGGCTCCTCTTTTTTTCTTCTTCCCACCTCCTTGTGCGAGTGCCTGCCTTTCATACATCTCAGCAATTTGTTCAGGTCCAGTTGCATCATCCGCATTCTTATCATCCCTGGTTCGAATGAACCTCGGGAACCGGAGCGAGATGCCGCGTTCGTCAACCTTATCACCCAAGACATTAACAGAATCCCCTGAGAATCGTATTCAACACGCACCACTCCTTGCCCCGCAGTGTAGATCGGACTTAAACTCAAATCGGCAGTCAGGACCTCCCACACTATCTTCGGCTCGAACCAGATATCAGGCTTTGCCCCACCCACGCTGATGTCACCCCTCGGTTTCTCCGTTTCCAATGGGTGGAGCGTATCCCAGTGACTCTTCAACATCTCTTCACTGAAACCTGTGCCAATCTTGCAGATCGTTTGATAAGTTTCGGCTTCCGCGTCATAACACGCCAGCAGGAAGGCACCATATACGTTGGTGCGTTTCCCCTTCCCGTAATAACCTCCGACGACAACAAGGTCCAAGGAGTCACCAACGCCGGCGAGGTAATCCTTTTTCACCTATCCATCGGTTAATCGACGACAGTCGCCTAGTGATGTTGCGTCATACCTTCAGCCAGTTCACACTCCTCCTGCTGGGCTCGTAATAACTTGCGTCACTCTCGAGCATCTTCACCATTAACCCCTCGCAACCGTCCTTCACGCTCTCATCAAGGAAGGTCTGGATCTCTTCCACAGCCTCAGCGTCTGACCACTTGGCGAAGGCGAACTCAAGGTGAATTTCTTGGAAGTGCTCTCGTAAAAGCGTCCTTCGTTCTGATAGAGGCCTCTGCAATAAAGACTGGAAAGGGTCGCCAGTCACGTCGGACTAATCCCTTCTGCTGAAAGTTTCTCACCTCTCCATTTAAGTAAAGGAGGTCGAAACCAAAAAGGCACACTCGGACGAGTATGTCTTCGACCTTCACATCCTTGCGCTTTCGACGACTGAGTTCTTGGAACGGCATGAGCTTTGCCGTATCTTTGTTGATCGCGACGGCCTCGGCGTCCAGGACAAACGACTTCGTTCCCTCTTTGATGGACTGCAAAACCGCTCAGCGTGGCTCGCCAGTCCGCCTTTCGGTAAAAAAATCTCACATGGGGTACTTGTTCCATGAGGTCTGGGTACTTCTTGCTCATGTCCTCTGAATTCCGGCTGAATACCTTGATCGTACCATCTGGGAGTAAGTGGACCTACGACGGTGAGGGTTCGTCAGTCAAACAGAAGCCACCTCGTCACTGGTCACACCTGAGCACGTTCACCATCGTATTTGTACTCGCAGGTGAACTTCTTGTTCTCAAACCTATCCAGTACTTCTCCGATGGCCTTGGTTGGCTTTGCGAGCATGGGTTTAAGAGGTACTCCTGGGGTGAGCTGACACTTCTCGCGAAGGTGACAAATGCCGAACTCGAGGAGGGCGGGGATGACTAGATCATATGAAGGCAGCTCACTGTTGATGGACAAACGTCGTGAGAATACACCCATACTTTCTCACCATTCCAACACCCTACCTGTATACGGATTTCAGGATATTGGAACCTTCCTCTAGTTTCTCTGTGAGTTTATCTTGGCTCCATCGTTTCCTGGCTAACGGGTCTTTAGTACAACAAAAATGTAGTCAATTTTCCGTTTAACGCACCCTTTTCTTTCTCCGCCAGAACGATGGCATGGGCAAGAGATATCAAAACGGATTTCTCGGCGTTACCAATCCGAAGTTTGCCTTCCAAACTTCGAATGATATATTTCGCTTCCGTTCCTTGACAAGCAGCGAGAAGTTTGGTGATGATCGACATCTTCTTCTTTTGCGCCTAGAAGTTATCACGCTCAAATCGGCGGTCTCGATATCGAGAAGGGAAGGCTTACTGAATGTCCAGAGCTCGAGGCAATCTCCTTGAGATTCTTGAACACGAAATCTAGTGTCAACGGTTTCGGCTTGAACAAAACCTTCTGGCTATTTTTCGAGTTCTGACGGGTTGGTCAGATGACAGTAATGCTGGAGTTCAGGAGCGTACCATGGCCACCAACCCGAGGTCTCCTTCTTTCTTCAGGTCTGCCTTGACCTGGGCACCACTTCTACCAGTAGAGTCCGTGATAGCCTTAATTAGGAGACTCTCACCAATTCCGAGTTCGACGCCCTCGTAATCGGGGCACAACTACACAAGTCATTAATTATAGTCAAGCGACCAGCTGGATTCACCACACCCGGTTTATACACAGGTAGACCGCCTGCAACAACGGTTGGAAGTCACTGGGACCGCTTCGTCGAATTACCAAAAGGAGGAAGCTTGTCAGTAGCGCTGTCTTCTCGAGACGTTTGGTCGTAGCTTCGATCAAAGCAAAGACTTTCGCCAGAGCAGCGTACGGGACCCTTCCAGCAGCTGAATGAGACATCAAAAGATAAAACCAATATGACGTACTTGTCGCCAACTTTCCAACCTCCTTCGAGATCAACCTCTTCGAGTTTCGATAATGCTGAACTTGCACTAAGGGATACTTCGTGAGTGGGTTGGAATGTTTGCTTTCAGGAAGCTAGAGGCACCTCTTTGACGCGGCAGCTGCATCCTCCTCCAACTCGCTTTCTCCGTCTTCGTCATCCGCGGGAGCTTCATCGTCGCTCGCGGCAGCCGACTTGTGACCCTCGCCTTCCTCGGGCTCTTGCTCCTTGGCTTTGACTTTAGAAGTAGAAGCAACAGGAGTCTTGGGTTTCATGGCCGCATGCTTCTTAGGCGGCGCTTTCTTGGGAGGTCTCTTCACGGTGGTAGAAGCTGCGATGCACTGAGCAACAGACGTGAAAATGATCGTCGGAATCAGTACCTGGGGGTTCGTCTCCTTCAGATTCAGATTCTACAACACGTCGTCGTTTCGACTTTGGTTTGCTCTCTGATCGGCAGTTAGCTGGGGTTCTTAATCGGTATGACGTTGTAAAGAACGTGCGAACCTTCCAAGGTGATATCCTTGAGTTTTGACTTCAGCTTCGCGGGCGGGGATGATTTGGGAGCTGGATCTAGTGACGACATTCAGACAGGCAGGTTCCACAACCCAATGGTTCAACCAACCTGGGGTATTGTCCTCTTCCTCATTGTCAGATTCCACTCTACGCTTCTTCGATTTGGGAGAAGGGGGCTCTGTCAGACTTGAGAGTGTGTTACAAGGGGTGGCCATGTTTCATGACTCGTACCGTATGGAGGAGAACTCGCGACTTCGGCTGAGCGAAGTTCAACGATAGTGATCGAATGTGGGCAGCATGCGCACCTTTAGTATCACGATGGGGGGGCTCATCAACTTGCATATCGTCTACACCTTCCTTCTTTGTCCCACTTCCGGATGCGACGGGAGCACTCTCAACCTTCTTCTTGGGTTTGGGCTTGCCCCAGAACTCGTTCAGGTTGGACTGTTGCGGGGGTGCAGCTTTTGTTCCTTTAGGCATATCGAAGAATCTACCTGGGAAAGAGTCAACAACGAGGGCTTGGGTTTAAATAGGAGAATCGGCCACCTAGGGTCGACTGGCGAGTCATACAACGAGGAGTACGCGCCAGGACGCGAAACATGACACGGCCATTGAACTCGGTCACACATTTTGATCAGATCATAACCCACTGATCTAGTCCGGAGCCACGTGGAATAACCCTCGGGAGATTCCGAAGATTGTACAGTTCGTTTGTGGCTTAACCCTAACCTAGCGAATCCCTAGCCCTCCCTTCCGCCATCCCTCGCTGATATCTTCAAGACCAACGCCATGTCTGAGCAGGTGAGCGATTGTCCAAATCTTTCGCGAATACATGCTGACATATTTCCGATAGATTGAAAAGGCCTACCAGAAACAGCACCTCTTCCAAAACACCAAGGCCAAGGGTTCGTTCCGATCCCCGTAGGACAACCGAGGAGACTAACTCCACGACCCGTAGCCGGAAAGAAGGTCTCCACCCGAAGCAAGAGGTGGTTCAAGGATGTTGGTCTGGGATTTAAGACGCCTTCAGACGCCATCAATGGACACTACATTGGTGGGCTCGTTGCTCATCCCACCCCCCCCAAAGATCTGACAATGAATGTAGACAAAAAGTGCCCATTCACCGGTAATGTTTCGATTCGCGGACGCATCCTGACCGGTCGTGTCGTGTCGACTAAGATGACCCGCACGATCATCATTCGTCGGGATTACCTCCACTTCATTCCAAAATACCGTGCGTATCTACGATTTAGGGTCAAGGTCGAATGACTTCTCATGGAAGACGTTTGATCAGGTCGATTTGAAAAACGACACAAGAATCTGGCCGCCCACGTTTCGCCTGCGTTTCGCGTGGACTTGGGAGATGTCGTTACTGTTGGTACGCATTCAGTTTCCAGATACAGCCGTCATGTGAGCGTTGACGGACCTTTCCTCACTAGGACAATGCCGGCCGTTATCGAAAACTGTGCGTTTCAACGTGTTGAGGGTCTCGAAGAGCAAGGCCTCGACGAAGACCTTCAACAAGTTCTAGTTGTCGCTGTCATTCCATATAATGTACCCCACACACCTTCACTTTGTTTATGCTATGATGAGCATGCGAATTGAAAATCCTCCGTCCTGATGTAATGCACTGGTTCGTGACGCGTGACTCTATGTGACAACCAGGCGAAATTTGTCACGCAGAGGACTCCAAGGTTGCCTCACGTTGAACACAGCGGCTTGACCTCTTCGTCGATTGAACGAGACGACCGAGAGGGAAACGTTTCCAAGCTGGCTCCAACTATCCTCTCCGTCTTTACCTCGCGCCTCTCTGGCAAGAGCAGGTCCCAACAGACCTCCGGCTCGCCCCAGGCGCCCCCCCAGAACCTGGCAATGGGCCAGAACCAGTCCATTTCGAAGAAGTCTAGGAAAGGTGGCAAGGACCAGGACAAAGACGTCGACGCTGATGCCCCAGATCCCGTCCCAGGAAATGTTAAAGAAAACGGCCATCTTTCCACAGCCTCCACTGATACAACATCTCCAACAAACCCCTCTCAGAACGGTTCCCCCTCCGATGCTTCCGTTCAAAGCCCATCCATAAACGTCTCTGGTCCAGACGGTATGAAAGTTCTTCACAATGGTGGTGACTCGCGACTTACAGACACGTCCCCAGTCGACGCATCCAACGACCAACCCACCCCGTTGGCCTCTTCCTCCAACCTGTCGAATACTCCCACATCCGCTTCCAGGCACATTCCCGCACCCATAGACGTCGTACCATCCCAAACCATCTTATCCAACCCAAATGGGTTGCAGAGCCCAAATTCGGCAAGTTTTACACCTGGCGAGTCCATGTCACCGTCGAACGGTGGTACCGCGGGCAAGGACAAAGTCCGACAATTGGACGTCGACGACATGATACAACGTTTGCTGGATGTTGGTTACACCGGCAAGGTCAGCAAATCTTTGTGCCTGAAGAATGCCGAGATTGTCGCTATCTGCCAAGCCGCTCGAGAAATCTTCTTGAATCAACCAACCCTCATCGAGCTTTCGCCGCCCGTCAAGATCGTCGGCGACGTGCACGGTCAATACTCGGATCTCATTCGTCTCTTCGAGATGTGTGGCTTCCCGCCTGCTGCCAACTACCTCTTCCTCGGCGACTATGTCGACAGAGGGAAGCAGAGTCTCGAGACCATCCTCCTCCTGCTCTGTTACAAAATCAAATATCCCGAGAACTTCTTCCTCTTACGGGGGAACCACGAATGTGCCAACGTCACACGAGGTGAGGTTTCATGGTCGGTTTTAAACGAGCGGTTCTGATACGTTTGACATAGTGTATGGGTTTTACGACGAATGCAAGCGACGGTGTAATATCAAGACATGGAAGACATTTGTAGACGTCTTCAACAGTCTTCCCATCGCCGCTATTGTCGCGTCAAAGATCTTTTGTGTACATGGAGGGCTTTCTCCCTCGCTGCATACGATGGAAGACATCAAACGCATCCAGCGGCCAACAGATGTGCCGGATTTCGGTCTATTGAATGATCTCCTGTGGTCAGATCCGTCGGACACAGCGCTGGATTGGGAAGAGAACGAGCGAGGGGTAAGCTATTGCTTCGGCAAGGCAGTGATCAATGACTTTTTGATCCGTTACGACATGGACCTTATCTGTCGAGCCCATATGGTTGTGGAGGATGGGTATGAATTCTGGAACGACCGGACGCTGGTCACTGTCTTCAGTGCCCCCAATTACTGCGGAGGTGAGTCCCGAACCGTCCCTTTACGATTTTATGTTGATCTCTGACCTGATTGTCCGTCAAGAATTTGATAATTACGGTGCTTGCATGAGGTAAGCCCCCCCTCCTCCGAAGTCCTCCGTGCGATGGGTCTGATGGATCTCCTTTTTATAGTGTATCAGAAGATTTGCTCTGCGCATTTGAGCTTCTCAAGCCCCTGGATGGCGCTGCTCTGCGGAAGGAGATGACGAAGGCGAAACGGAAAAGGTGCGCATTTCCTTTCTTCTCATTTTCGTGATCATAGTGCTTACGGACATTCAAAAGCATGCTGACAGCAACATAAGACGATCACCCTACCCGGTGGTCATACCACTAACAATGATTCCTACAATAACCAGCTTGGTCTACGTCTCTCCCTGTCTTTCACTTCTTCCCAAGCTCTCTATCCCAGTTCTCCCTTCGTCACGCACGCGCTAAACCAGTTTCTCATGAGACCCTGTTTATTGTAATCTTTGCACGTGATACTAAACACACATACTTTTCATAGTCGCCGTCGTCTTCCTGTCTTCACCGTGGATATCTTTGTGTACCCATCTCATCTTCTCGAAACCCAGGCCTCACCTGGGGGAGGGATCTAACTCCCTTATTTTGTCTTGCCTCCAATAATCTCCCCTGGTCCTTCCGCTCCCTTCCCGTCCCACTCTTCCTCTCTTTCCTCTTGAGTTCGTGTCATCCCCAGCCTCACCTGTTACGCGATTTTTTTTGTGCTATAACTATTACCGTCCCTTTTCTCCCATGTGAACTTAGGCATCTTCGGTCTGGGCTTTTTTGGCATGACAAATCACAACTGTTTCCCGCCACCCTCTGCGGTCATTCTCCATGCACTGCCCGGATCTCCAACTCCTCAAACCATGAGTGTGATCTATGTTCGCGAACCCATCAGCTGCTCTGGAGCGATGACGATTGGACCGATGATCCGAGCGTCAGGGACGTCGAATTCGCTCGTCAAACTTTTTACCTTTACCCTCGCTGATCGACGACCCCGTCCCGTTTTATCTTTATCGGAGAGGCTAGATGCTGATCTGGCTGGATCGTGCTATAATAAGGACAGTTTCTCCGCGTCCAGTACGAGGGAAGGGGGGGGACCGCCCACTTGGGTCAGGTTCAGGGACCTTGTCCATCTCACGTGTTCAACGTTCAACGTTCATCAGTCACTTTCTTCACAGGCCGTCGGAAGCCCGTTAGCTAAAGTATCTCAGGTATTTTGCCACTGGGTGGGGGGATCGGATAACCGAGGTTGATCAGTCAAGCGTGGCATTGCGGTATTAATACATCATGGTGGTTCCTTCCTCACCAAGGTACGTAGGGTATGATTAGTATGCGGATCGTCCTGGCTCTGCTTCTCTACTTCGCCCCGGGGTAGTTATTGAACACCAAGTTGTTGGCCGTCAAGAGGGCTATCCGAAATGAGTCCGAAAGAAAAATACCATTGGCCGAAAGGGTTACTTACGAACTTTGTCCAACGCGCCTTTAGTGGACACGGTTTTGATGAAATCGCTCATTGCCATCGGAGAAGTCGATGGACCGACAACGTTCAAGAAGTAAGCGACCAAACCGGCGACACATGGGGTGGCCATCGACGTGCCAGAGATCGTGTTGGTGTGGCCATCAATCCAGGCGGACGTAACGTTTGATCCGGGGGCAAAGACATCGACGACAACTCCGTAGTTGGAGTAGGATGCCTTGCTATCATTGATATCCGATGCACCAACCGTTATTGCCTCGGGGGTGTTTGCGGGACTTGTATTGATGGCATCTACGTTGGAGTTACCCTGAGGGTCGTTTAATACCGGGTATCCGTTTGAAGTCCTAACGACTCACAGCGGCCACGGTGCAGTGTATGCCAGCCCTAATCAGCTACGGTCATTGTTAATCACATGTTTCCGTGAAAAACGATATATATACCTTTCTGACGGCGGTGTTGAGTGAGAGAGACGTAGCGCCCCCCAAACTCATCGTGACGATACTCGGACGACCACAGGATTTTTGCTGTTGTCCTACCCATTGAAGGCCGGAAATGCTATTCGAAAGAAACAGTGAACCTCAGGAGACCGATGGAGAGGACAAGACATACATGTCAGAGATCGATCCAGAACTGCGTGAACGTGGTCAGACCGATAAGGGAGACACTTGGAACACGCTCACCCATCGTCAGCGAGGACCTTTACGGCGATCAAATTCGCCGCTTTAGCGACCCCAAACCTCTTTCCTCCGGCGGTTCCTCTGTTTCCGAGTTGGTGAGTGAATGAGGATGGAAAGGACGTTTACTCACGCTACGTGGGTCCCGTGGCCATTGCCATCTTTTTGCTACTTTCCGGTGAGTAAATATATCCATGACTCAAGGGAAAGAGGCTTACAGTACACCCTCCGCAGAATGCACCTCCCCATCGGGCACGGCCTTCGAAATCAGGCTGCACGAATGTCAGTATCACTAGAAGCCATCGAACGGGGTTCGCATACGTGCTCAACGAAGACACCTTCAAAGATAGATGTTGAGGTACCCCTGGAACTTGGATGAAGAGGAAATAAACGGACCTGTATCCACTACGTATATGTCCACTCCGTGCCCTGGCTCAGGGAGATACTCATATTCGTAGTCCAAGGCGAACGGGTCCTGTTCAGTAAGGGTGACCCGGGTGTTAATGCGAGCCAAGTTCCATGGTGCGTCATCCCTAACATGCGCGTTTGAGTAACACAGTCTGACAGATGACCATGGTTCAACATACTGAATATCAAACGCAGTCATGATACCGTCCTCCGCGATGTACTCAACATCCGTGCTCGACTTGAGAATATCGATGATACTGTCACCGAAATTCCCTGCGGCGGCCTGGTTAGGTTCGAGAACCATACGAGTGGACGGGCGAGCGACGAACCTGCAAAACCGTTGAAGAATTCAGAGTCCCAGTCGTGTGTCACCCTTGTGTTTCCATCAAGGAAACTCCCGATGCGATTCATGACGCCAGACTTCTGGGCGCCGTCGCGAACCTTGATAATGTAGCTCCCTTCGTTCAGCTTTCCGTCGTACTTGTGCACCTCCGCAGTCGAAGCAGCAGCAGCAGCCAAGGAAGAGGTCACCGAAGCGAGCAAGCTGAGAAAGAGGGATAGTTTGTGCATCGCGTACCAGAGGCTGGTGAGAATCTAGCAATGTGGGGCGAGGGGAGAAGTAAACCACAAACTCAACATCGCCGCCTGTCCCAGTTGAATTTATAGCATGGTAAAAACCAACCGGAACCGGTTGAGGGAGTACTGAGAAGCCATTGTGAACCGAAGTCGATCGATCGATCCGCGTCGCGTTCTCGTGTGAACGACTGGAGGCAAGTGGTGGGGTCACAAGCGACGAATGACGGTCGGCGTTGTGCAATGAACGGAAAAACAATTTGATTCAAGGGCTTCCAGAGCCCGCGAGCTCACCAAATAACGGATGCGGAACCCCGGCAGTGCGTGTTGCATGAGCAAATCTGCAGCTCGTTTCAGCCCGTTCCGCACCAAGCGACCTAGGAGCCTTCCAGCCGTCGAACGATCCGAGGCAAGTGATTTCCCCTCAGAATATCGTTGTTCGAGTGTCTATCTCTAAGATGGATATATGTCAAGGCCTGATCTATGAAAGGAAACTGGAAGTAGTTCCAATAAGCATCCTCTACGCAATGGGCGAAGGTCGGCGAGTTGGCTTACCCGACCGCTACCGTCTGACAAGGTCTTCTGCCAAAATTCCAAACGCCACGACAATGACGACAGATCCCATAAAATTCCAAAGTGTCACCACCTCCACTCCAGCGCCAAATACCACATCCGACGCGAACACCAGCACGGTGTTCAGGAGACCTCCGATTGATACAATGACGGGACCCCACACCCCCAAGAGGATCTGTATAGAAGGTTCGTTGAGCCTCGGTTAGGTGGGCGGAGAACCGGGAAATTACCATAATCCCAGCATTGAACATTACGCCAGTCATTGCGATACCTGAGATCACCAAAGTAACATACCAATTTGTAGGCCAGTGGAATTTCTCGGCTCCTACATAATGAAGAACTGGCAGGGGGATCCAAAGGAAGAGAAAAGTGATGATACCAGCCGACGAGGTGAGTAGATTAGGGTATAAGCCAAAAGGTGGGGGATAGACGGTGGTATCAGATGTAGGCCGCTCGTCTCCGGGAGTGAGATCCCCGATGAGTGGGTCGTCATCACCAACATCACCAAACGGTGTACTGGGAATCGGGGCATACGATGACCGAGGTGGTTCTTCACGTTCTGGATCTGAAGGGAGTGCAAGGTATCTTTTGTAAAGCACTTCGTACAGTGCGTATCCAATGGAAGCAACGAGTGACAAGAGATCTCCCAGAAGAGGTGCGGTGGCAGTGGGCACTGCTCGTGAGATTTCGGGGTGTTTGTCCTTGTCCTTCTGTGTCGAGGCACCACCATAGATGACTGCCATCACTCCAGCTGTGGCCAAGAGGACGGCGAACATCCGTTTGCCTTCCCATGGTAGTTTGAACATCTTCACCGTGATCACATACGCAAAGAAGCCATTCGCATTCCAGATGGCTGTGACATCTGTGATACTGCGGACTCCGCATTAGCGACCCCTGCAATATGTGCCGAATTTTTATTTTTTGGACTCACGGCGCGAGAGAAACGGCACAGAACCACAACAGAGCGGGGAGCGTAACGCCGATGGTCATCAGTCCCGACATGGTTACAAACCGCGGCCACGGAAACTTGGCGTCCTTAGACACTTTGGGGTTCCCAGAAATGTGACGTTTGATGGCCAAAGACAGACCACTCGTGTAGTCCTTGACTGGCCGTCCCGTGGTAAGACTGAGGTACATTACATGCAGTGGGAAGGTGATTGAAAAGCATGAATGTACTATGTAGCTGCGATGTCGAAAGCTCGTGATTTGTTATCCACTGAAGATACTGGAACATACAGGAGAAAGTACGGTTGCCGATATTTCAACGTCGCTTGGACATACTGACGTGGGGTTAGATTGCGAATATCGGGTTCAATCCATAAAGCGGAACTTGCCTGTGCGAGCTGAGATTCGACGACACCAGCTATCAGAACTAGGATGAAGACTAAGAAGGCGGATTTGCCTCCCAAGAGTACCGAGTCCGACATGGATGTGGGGTAACCGAGAAACTAAGAATGGCTAAGTCCGCAGTTTCCATCCCTCGATCACTTCTCGCCTACTGCTACCGAAGTTACACAGCGACGACGACAATGTTGCGAGCACTTCTGCAGTCAACTCGTCCTCTTCTTGCACGCGTGCGCCAGCCGAAAATCCAACTTCCGGCGAACCACCTCCACCCACACCCACATCACCACGCCCATACAACACAAAACCCGATGCTGACGAGGGGAATGAAAGTCCGGTCTTCCGTCAAGGTCATGTGTGATGGATGTAGCGTAGTCAGGAGGAAAGGCAGGGTGTATATTTTGTGCTCGAAGAATCCTAAACACAAACAGGTGCGCTTGCGCGTTTTCATTCATGTAATATACTGACCGGAGGTTTTTTCATGATTCGTAGAGACAGGGATAGACCGCCTCCAAATCGCGACCCATCTACTCTACCTAATACACCGTTTTTAGTCCCTCGTCCACATCTGAAACTCGTATTCCACCCCGTTTTCCGTCTGGACACCCTGCGGAACGTCCAGGCCCGTCCATTCCTTCAACTCTTCGTGTCGCGCTCGAGTCCACATCGCATTCCCTTCCGAATTCACGTCTGAGAGGAAATTCGGAAGGTGCACATCGCAGTCCGGGAATGTGGGAGAGGAAATTCTCGTGAGGAGCACCCGATCTACGAACGCGCTGGATGACGGAGGCAAAGCGAGCGTATCGGTGTATACCGACACCCCTCCAATGACAAACGCCTTGTGAATTGGCATTTCCAAGAGCAGATCGAGAGCAGATCCCAAGCTATTGCGAAGGAACAGGGGAGTCTCCGTGGTTCTGCCTCCCAGCCTACATGTATCGCGTTTAAACCGGACATCCAATGTTCACCAGGGAATGTGAAATCATACATACAAGTCCAGGTCCTTGTTACGACTGACGACAATGTTCGCCCTTTTCTGGAGGGGTTTAAACTTGGGTGGGATGCTTTCCCAAGTGTTTCTCCCCATGATGACTGCATTCGTTTTCCCTTCAGGGGCGGTGCTTGTCACTTTTGCGAAGTAGGCCATCTCCTTGGGCAATCGCCATGGGAGCTGGCCGCCCTTTCCGATCCCATTGGTTGAAGTCGCAGCGACGATGAGGGTCAATCGAGACATGGTGTATCTCCGGTGATCGAGATCAAAGTAAAAGTAGTACAGGCTTTGAAAAAGCTTTCGAAAGGGTCCGCGCCCAGCTTACAATATCAGGGCAGGCCTGGAGTAGTTACTCTCCCCACTTCTTCCACTCACTTCCCTGAGGCGGCTTCACCTCGACCGGAGCCTTGCCAACTTCCTCCCAGTTGGTGCTCAAAGTCGTTCCGCCGCTCTCAACGAAACTTTTCATCATGGCGCGCTGCGTGTTTTCATCCGCGTTGCCGTAGATTTCTTGGAAGAACTTGTTGACCGCGGCATCGCCACCAGCATTCGGATCATCGCTGGTTGGGACTGGTTTATCGTCAGCGAGGATTTTGTTGGTGATGCCGTCCCAGTTCTTGTAAAACGGCTTGTGGCCAGCTGATGCAGCGGCGGTAGAGGTTGTCGTAGTGGGGAATGTGTTCATTGCTATTTCGCGGGCGTCAGTTCCGATCACTGGGCAGGGACTGTGGCGGGAGAAACCCTCACGATTAGGAGCGTCACCGACTAGTCCACCCCACCTGATCGCGGCGGCCTTGGTGAACCTAACCTCTACCTTGACTTTGCCGATTGCGTAGTCAGACTTCTCCGTGTCGATCTGACCCTTGAGGGGATCGAGTTGCACTACGTTGTCACCCCGAGTGTATGAGAACTAGACGCGAAAAAAAGCTCGTATCAGAATCAGAGAGGCGACAGCCGCAAGTGGTTAGGGTCGGGACTCACAGCTCGGGGCTCGAACTTGATCTGAACGTCAGCCGGGTCAACACCTTTATCGAAGATCGAAAGCGTAAGCTTGTCTTCGGTTTCGTAAAATTCGTATCTGGATCGGGGACAAGTAAACACCTCTGGATCAAGTGGCCCCTCGTCAACACAGACCTGGGAGTTGGCATCGTATTTGGTGGCGACCTGGGAGACTAAGGGGAGAAAGGAGGATGCACTACTTAGGTAAGCAGGCTCGAGACCATAAAATCCTCATGAGGAGTCACGTGGATAATCGCACAGATCACATGAGTTTGGTGACGTCATGGTCACGTAAGAACGAGAGGGTTCGCGAATTCTATAAATACGTCATAGCCAGCCTGACCAGGGACTGTGTCTCTGTCCCCTTCGAACAACCACGACCGAACTGCAAATCATGTCTCAAGG
>Ga0307514_10001753_pt1 | contig 24759 bp, 25 predicted proteins | sample 16_EM_MG_FD_203088 | JGI IMG/M metagenome (GOLD analysis project Ga0307514, IMG submission 203088) | Populus trichocarpa ectomycorrhiza microbial communities from riparian zone in the Pacific Northwest, United States - 16_EM | ecosystem: Host-associated > Plants > Roots > Unclassified | place... | reverse complement strand
TTTGACCCCCGGGCTCCACATTGTGTCCCGAAGGGGATCACAGATTTATTGGTGGGTGGAACCCCACTGTGACGCCATCGGGATCCCATAGGATCAAACGCGCGGGAACCAGACGTTCGGGCCGGCACGGATCCACCAAGTGACTTTGCATTCTGAGCCAGTGCAATGGTCTGTCTTACTTTCGGCTTGGCTCTCTGGGCGCGTTTTTATAGCACCCATTTGCCACGTATCCTTTTCTCCTCAACAGGGGTGTGGAGTAATCAACTCATCATATCATAAGGTAGAAATCAGCTACAAGAACAAAGTAACATATGCGAAGTGCTATTTTTGATACTAAAACATCCTAGAGCTCATCGTGGGCTCGTTCACCTGCCAATGGCTCTTGGGCGGTAGTAGATCCGTTGTCGGCGGGGGTTTCGAGTGAGTTCTTGCCATTCTCGTGGACGAAGGCAATGAGGTTCTCGAGCGAGCGGTCACCGTTGTAGTCGATGAAGTCTCGGGTGCCAGCCTTTTTGAACTTGATGGTCGGGAAACCGGAGACGCGGAAAGGAGCGGATGGAGGAATATCGTTTTCGGCAGCCTCCATCTTAGCACTGAGCAAGTGTGGATATACACTAAGTTGGCGTTTGGACTCAGGTAAGTATTTGAAAGACGTACATCGTAAGTCTGTCCTTGAAACCGGCAAAATGCTGGCCCAGAGAATCCCATGTGGGCTTGAGGCGCTTGCAGTGACCGCACCTAAGGTTAGGGAGTCGTGGGGTCAGTCATGACGATATACGGAGCAATAGAGAACGAGGAGATCGCACCATGACGCGTAGAATTCAATGAAGACATCACGCGAATCATCGTATACAATTTCATCGAATTGCTTGCCGACCAATTCAAAGACGGGGCCATCTTGGGCCTCGGGGATGGGCTTGCTCTTCAGCTCCGGCGTGAGGGTACCAGCGAAGTAAGACGAGACCATCTCTTCAATTTTATCGGCGGCCAAACTCTGCTCCTGGGGGTAAGGGTACTTGAGCTGGGCTGAAAGGTCCTGAATGACGAAGGCGGGCCACTTGGGTTCCTGGAGATTGAGAGCCTTGGCGTGGTCACCGAACTGAATGGCATCGATCCAGACGAAGTTGAGCTTGTTGTGGAACTTCTTTGCGATAGGTTTGACAAGGTTGATGTGTTCCTCCTTGTTCTCTTCGCTGGGGTCAAGGAAGAGGTAAGCCAAAGGCTTCCCGCTCTCAGCGTAGAGGGCATAGTTGTTTGGACCAACTTGGTCGAGGTATGGGACGGACAAGTCAGAGATCCATTGCTCAATGTCCGAAACCTTGGCAGAAGCGATGGGGTAAGGGTAAACAAGTCGTGGCTCGTCGAAGTTACGGTATAGGACCAAGGAGGGAGGGGTAACGCCAGCGATGTTGGCAGCATTCTCGTCAGTAGCATGTCCAAACAGCCAGTCATCGCGGTGCTTGTCAGCGGTACCACTGAACTCTGGGGCAGGGGCGTCGGTTTTGCTGGCGGTGTAGAGGACGGCGACGATCCTGTCGGCGTGGGTGAATTCGTAATGCTTGTCGCCAGTAAGGTCAGTCACGGCGGGGAGTGACTGCTTGATCATGTAAGAGACAATGCCCTCAGTCTGGCGGGGACCATTGTAGTCGGAGGACACGCCGTCGCGGAACACGCGGAGTGTCCTGTAGAAAGTGTTAGATTTGTATCAAATTTGGTTCACTGCGACCACCGTAGTGAAACTTACGGGTAGCCCTCAACACCGTGCTCCTTGCAGAGGTCGGCCTCATCAACGCAGTTAACCTTGGCGAGCTTGATGCCCTTGTCCTTCAGTTTGGTGGCCGCTTCCTCGTAGTGGGGAGCGAGGGACTTGCAGTGACCACACCTGCGGGCCGAGCAGAATTTTTAGCCGTCTTTCTTCATTATAAGTATGTGAAAGGTGGTTACCATGGCGCGAAGAACTCGACGAGAACGAGGGGTTCCTTAGAGACGGTGTCGAAATTGGCGGGAGTGACGTCGATAACATTGGAGGCATCCTCGGCGACGGCGAGGGTGACAAGAGCCAGGGTGGTCAGGGAGCGGAGAAGGGAGTGAAACTTCATGGCGGGAGGAGGGTGAAGGGACGGAATAGACCCAACAGTGTTTGGTTGCGATTTATATGATGTGGATCACCTCCTTTCGACCGACCAAGACGTGGCATCGGGTAGTAATACGTGGTCGCATCCAGTCCACATGACCCATCCAACCTAGCTCAGTCAATTGGCCGGCGCTCTCTGGGCGGTTGATGAAATTGTAACGAGTCCTACATCACACTATCTCTACGCTCTACACCTCAAAGCTGTCCTAAATCAAATGTGCAACCTTTCTGTTTCCCTCCAGTATACTTCCTCACGCCAGGATTGAACGGTCGTGGGGGTGGAAATTCGGTAGGAAATGTGTTATTACCAACTTGCGGAGGCGGGTCGGGAACTGGATATCGGAGTAAGATCGAGTCGGTCAACCGTGAACCACCAAAGATAAGATGTGAACGTACTCTTCCTTCTGTTTGCTGGTACGTTATCAGCCGTCACACCATTCACAGGCGTCGATACAATCCTGCTTGGGGGACCAGAACGTGGTCGGGGTTCTGCTGCAGAAACGGTCCTGGGCCGAGGTGGCGGAGTGCCCAGTACAGAGTTCCTCTGAGGTGGCCTTGCCTCAGACCCTGTTCGTAACCTTGCTAACTGGTCATTGATCGGCGGAGGTTTCCTCCCGGGAGGTTGTGGCACCGTTCGAGAGGGAGATGACCCAGGGTGCGTGGACGCGATTGACAGTGGTCGTGGGGGTGGGGGTGGTGGGGGCCGCCCTGGGGTGGTTGGAGGAGGGACAGACCGATTGGGTGTCCCTGCGTTTCCAGGCCGGATCGGCGGGGCGGGTCTCAAAGTAATAGACGGTGAGGGTGCTGGTGATTCCCCATCAGATTGTGGAGTCGCTGTCCTAGAAGGAGGTGTTCTAATCCTCGGAGGGGGAGGCGGTCTACCTGGCAGAAGAGGAGGGTTCGCACTGGGTCTAGGGGGTGGGATCACGCGGCTTGGGGGACCCGGCTTGGATGGACTCTCTGTGGGTCTAGAAGGGGGTTCTGGAGTAGAACGCTGCCGGGATGTGGGAACATTCCTGTTAGGCAGCTGAGGTGGTGTTCGCGTTGGTAACGTCGGGGGAGGAGGTGGTTGTGATGGAGGTGGTGGAGGACGACTCGGCGGTTGAACAGGAGGACGGTTTGGCGGTTGTACCGCTGGTCGGTTCGGTGGTAGGACTGGAGGACGAGCGGGAGGCTGTGTGGTCTGTTTCGGAGGAGCAGGTGCTGGAGGTTGCCGTGTCGGAGGTGTTAGTGCAGGCGGCGTCGGCGTGGGGACGTTACGACCTGGTATTGTGGGTGGTTTACCCAACTGCGGAGGTGGTTTCGCTGCGCGGGATTTATGGGTTAACGATGTCAAGTGGGTCTACGGGCAAAGATTCGACTTACAAGGACCAGATCCAGCAGGTTTCAGCTTCGGTATTCCACCAGCAAAGAGGCCACCTAGTTGAGGAGGACCACCCCCTCCGATGCCAACTGGGGGACCTCCTCCGCCTCCTCCACCGCCCAAACTTGGGCCACCCTTGCCTCCTCCACCTTTGTTGCCCTCAACCGCAGGAGCACTGCGATCACTGGTCTGCACTTTCTTGAGGCCCTTGCCGGCCTGGATTTGTTTGAGTAGCTCTGCAGAAGCCATAATCCTTTTGCGAGCAGGAAGGGTGAGTCGTGGTCAACGGTTTCCTGCCCTTATAGACGATCGTGGACAAGGAAGAGATTATACTCCGCGATCACTGACCGCAGTTCCATTGCGGTACACACGGTTCTGCGGGACATGGCGCCCACGGTGATGGCGCTCGTCATGAGTCAATCGCTTGTCTTCCGCATCGGTTTTTTGTGCGGCCAACGTTCGGAAGATGGCGGGCAGCATGCTCGACGTTCGAGTGCAAGTATTGTGGAGGTAACACGAATAAAATAAAATAACGTGGCGCGAACCAGACGGAAATACAGTATCATCGCACAACCGTTAAGCAGTTGACAATTACTTGAGTTTTATCCGACCAGTAACCACCCACCATCCCTCGACGATCTAACTCGAGGCCTCGAAGTCGCAATCAAAGGCCGCGGACCCTTAATCCCGCTCGTTCGCTCCACGGGTGGCGTGTTAGCCAATAAAGAATGAATTATCGGCTGGAGCTTGGTCAACCCAGGGGGTGGCGAAGCAGGCGACAATGGGACGGATGGCACCGCGGGTGTGTGTGGTGAGGTGGTCTGGCGATTTAGAGAACCACTTCGGCTCGGAACGGGGGGGATCTCGAATCTTGGATCAATTTGCAGCCCTTGTTGACGATACATCTCTTCCCAAGTGGGGATCGGAGTGTGTGGCGTGGATGCCATCGATTGCTGGTACGATCTCGACGGTGAAAGAAGATACGAGGGGCGCCGGCTAGGCACGTTCTTTTGTGAGACCGGAGTCAAGTATGTCAGTCCACTGGACGCGGAGGACCTCTTGATTCGATTACTGCGTTTCCTCGGGGGAGGCATTGGAATGAAATCCGTGGCATCAACCCCTGAGTTGGGAGCGATAGAACTCTCCGGCAACTGAGGGATATCTGGAACTTGTTTATCGGTATTGATGACGAGCACCACCTGGGGTCTATAACGCTTTCGAAGAGATGGTCGATTACTCTGGGTTTCAGAATGCCCGGAACGCGTGGAGAAAAACCTTCGAATCGAGGAGCGCGCGGATCTGGGTGGTTGTGTGGGACTTGGGAGTGTTGGGGATTCGGCCTTCGTCCTGGTTTGCCCGTCGATTACGGCTCGCGAGTTTTGTTGTTCCTGAGTGGTGAAATTCCTCAGGGCTACACGCAAACTGAGAGCGGAACGCGTTGGGGCCGGGGGTGGATCGTTTTCAGAAAAACCGGAACTCGACAGTGGGATGGTATGCGTGGTGTGATTAGACATTCGCCTAATGGACAGGGTGGATGTCACTGAAAGGGCCGGATTTGGGTACAGCGCAAACCTCCGAGTTCCGTTGTAGCATGACCACGTCGAGGGATCGGCCTCGTTCCTCTCTTTTGGCGACGCCAAGTCGAACGCGACTGATAGTGACACGGTCAGCCGGGACAAATGCTTGAAGGGGGCGGACTTACACAAGACGACCATTGCACCAACCGCAAAAGGAACGAAGTCCACCAGTAAGTTGGTTGGCCTGGCGGCGGAGGTCACGGTGAGCACATCCAACGCCAGGAGACTGAGGGATCTGTACACCCGGGAGTCACCCAACAAGTCCAGCTTAGTGAACCAGCCGAGACCTCTCGGCGAGACGAAAAAGATAAACCGAATGACCAGGTACAACTCTGCCAAGATCAGCGCAAGAGAGGAAGCGAGGCCTGTTGGAGTGAAGCTACAAGGAAAGCCGATTAGATTCGAGGCCTCGTCTCAGCCAAAACCTATGGTGCTCACTGCCTCCGATAACACAAAGAGATACCCAGTAGTGGTACAGGACTTCACTAATGCGTCAGATGTCTGCGAGTCGAAATTAGGGGACAACACACCGGAGAGTTCCAACGGCGATAGCGTTGTTGGCGAAGACGAGCCCTGATAAAGGATCAGCTCAGGCGAGGCGGGAGTCTTTGGTTTGCTTACCCAAAAGGATGAGAAGCAACACCCAAAAGATGTAAACCTCCCTACGCCTGGCTGAGAGCTTCTTCAACTCAAGGCTGAGTATTGAAAGTCCTATGAGCCTTCCGGCTTGTGCCGCTGTGCCACCCCAAGCCACTACAAACGCTTCGCAAATAATCAGCGGAAGTAAATTACGTCAAGCGAGGCTTGCGTACTACATGCAATATCACCGGCGGTGGTGTATTGGAGTAGAGAAGCGAAGTGAGCGACGCTGGCACATGTAAAGCAGAGTGCCAGGGTGACCAGCAGGGCGTTGCCTTCTTGTTCCCTCAATTGAGAGATGGTGGAAGAGTTGTTAAACTCGGTGTTGTATCTGGGACTCTTCTCGTGGTCGGGTGCGGCTGCGGGAAAACTTGGGGCGTGTGCTTCAATATCGTTCGGTTCGTGGTGTCTCTTAATGGATTTCGTGATGAGCGAGAGAAAGGAGAAGCATGCACGGGTGAAGTTTCTCCGGAGAAGGGGGGAGGAGAGGATTATCTGCACGCTGTAGAAGAAAACCCAGCCGAGAAAAAAAGCAGCTATCTGACGGCTGGGGTTGGCGTACGGTCAGAGCAGGTGGGACGGGAGACAAGTCAACTGACGCTCACAAGTCAGGATTCTTCAAGAACTCATCGGAAGATGGGCTTTCAAGGTCGTGGATATTCCAGGTCATTGCATAAAAGTGCGCTTCGCCAACGATCAGGGAGGGACCAAAATCGTGCGGGTAAAAGAACTTGAGCGTAAACACCGGAGAGGCCAGCTCCAGCGTCGAGACCAGCTCTTTGAAAAGAGAAAGGAGAGGTGATGAGAGGAGAAGGCAAGCCTCCGAGTGTCGTGATTGCGGTGATCCATCTACCTAGAATCTTCGGGAGAGGAGCTCGTAGGCTGTGTACGGCGACCTACATCAAACACTTCCCAACGCCGAAGGATCAAAACCACTGTCATCACCCGCTTAGCTTGCTGTGGGTAACCAATGAATACCCTGAGGTATTAGTGCCCTGATGTAACATGCGTCCCTTCGTGGGTAGTATCTCTCGCTGAGGGCATGAACTTCTTCGCTCATCTTCGCCTGCCCAGCGCCTGAAGTGGGAGTGTGGGAAGCGGGGAACCTGATCGGGGTTTGCCGAAGAGGCTCTCACCAGACCTCGAAATCCAGGTGGAAGCCTGAGGTCATTTGCCGCGTAGTTTAACGCGTTCTACATCTACTCGTGATGGACTCCGCGCCAGTTAGCACCGCCGCTGAGGTGGAACTCAAAGTCGGGAGAATTGCAGACCCTGGGATAGGTGTGTACCACAACCATTTCCCAACTACAGTGGTGTTCAGACACCTTGCTCGTTGATCCCAGACCTAAAGACAAAGTATGCACTGGCCTGCGAGCTGCGAGAGACAATTGATACCGCCAGGGACTCTGAGACACCGCGAGTCATTCCAAACATGATCCCAGTAATCATCGAGGTCTTGCGTTCTGGAAAGGCTTCGTTCCAACGAGAGACGACGGAATACGAATTTCGTCGTGTCCTTGTGGACATCCTTCATCGCATCCCATCCGGTGACGCCATACGGCCACAGGCCCTCCCGCTATTCCAAGGGATGCTCTACCTGCTGCGACACGATAATGAGGAGAACGGCGTAACATGCTGCAAAACGATCATCGATATCGTGCGCTCCTTCAAAGCCCTCTCCGAAGAAATTGTTGCGGAATTCTTCTCTATCCTACTCGAAATGTTCCGCAACATGAAATCGCTTGTCCAGGAGACGCTCTCCGAGGATTCTCCACGCTCAGACCCAAACGTGGTCTTTCCTTCTGTTCGAAGCTTTAAGGTCCTCGCGGAGATGGGTATGGTAGTTATGACCTTCATGCAATCCCACCGTGTTATGGTTACCTCTGCCATGCAACCAACTATCCCTCTAACCCTCGAAGTTCTCGCCTTGGAATCCCCTGCTCAGAAGAAGGCGAGAGAGGACTGTGAGGCCATGGGAAACATCTGGGCCGGTGTTGCGCCAACGATTAAGAACAACCAAGCCTATTCGGACTTCATCAATGCGCAGATTAAGGTAGAGTAATCCAAGAAGTCATCAACACACCCTCATAAGTCACGTAGCTGGTTTCCTACCTTACGTTCACCCTTCGTGGTATGGGAGAACAATTTGAGACCTTCGGGGAAGCGCTCGTGCTTACCTCACTAAGGCTCTGCCAAGACTGCCCTCCGAATGCCATCCTCTCGCGCAGAGTGAGCTTCCAAATTACTCGCTTCCGCGTAAAATCGACTAATTCCTGTAATAGGATTTGATGATCGTCATGCGACATATCTTCGCGGTCAATTCAAAGCGGAAAGCCCTCATTAACCACCTGGATACTCTACTTGATGAACGTGTCCTTTTAGGCACTAGCATTGCCTCCCAGGAATATCTACGGTTCGTCCCATGTAATCAACTCACTACTCGTTCACTTCATTCCGCGCAGCTCGCAAGGATACTTCTCGGTCGTAGACCTCATCCACTATCTCCGGGCAGAGTTGGAACCCGACCAACTATCCCGCTTTGCGGTCCTTTACCTCGGCCTCACACACAACCCTTGTCTTACCATCAGCACTCACATCCTTAGCGCTAAGATGGCTTACAACTCCGTCGAAGTGATCGTTACCAAGAGTGCATCATCGAAACACACGGCTGCCAAAGTATTGGTCGCCATGCTCGAAATCTCTACGGCAAAACTCGAGAGTATGCTCACTGTGCATCAGGACATCCTCACCCGAACGGAAAAAATGAAGAATGGGGAGTCAGTTGGGTCAGACATGATCGCCATCGAGAAGTCCAGGCCATACGCGGTTGCGCTATTCGCCAGCGAGAAGACAGAAAACATCTTACCAGGTGAGACACGACGCCTGTGCATCACGTAATGGAGTTCATATATAAAATTTCAGAGTATAAAATGCTTTACCGGACATTGGTCCATGGATTCCGAACCTGCCTCAACGGTTTACGAAAACTCGAGGTCCCTATCCCCGACGGTGGCTTGGTCAGCCGGATGTTCGATGCGGGTTTGCATGGCCTGTCGTTCTTTGACGGCCAGGATCGAGAGGTCAACGAAGCCATGGAGTGGTTAGGGCTCTGTTTCATGGAGATTAACCCGCACATCGTTCAGGAGGTCTGGACGCAGAAAATTGGAGTTTATGTCGAGTGCGCGAAGAAGCGGGTCTGGATTCTTGCTATCGTGCAACAGCTCCTCTCCCGAGATAGCATCTCTCCCACTCTTGTTCCAATCGTTCTCGACCATCTCATGTCCAGGCTACCCGAACTAGGGGAACTCGACGAGTCTGTAGCTGTGGCGATTATCCGGATGTTCAAGCTCGCATTTGGCGCTGTAACTCTCTTCCCCGCCGACAACGAGCCTGTCCTGGCCTCCCGCCTTGGAAGGCTAATCATGGACTGCTTCCCTCTTGCAGCAAAGTCCCCTCACGGAACGCATTACTTCCACCTACTTCGTGGGCTATTCCGAGCAATCGGTGGAGGCGGTGGAAAGTTCGAGCTGATATACAAGGAAGTGCTCCCCTTGCTTCCAGAGATGCTCGAATGCCTCAACCGACAGCTCAGCTCATCTTCCGGGTTCCATCGGGATTTGGTTGTCGAACTGTGCCTAACTGTTCCGTTGCGGCTCACACACTTGTTGCCTCACCTGACGTACTTGATGCAGCCACTGGCGCTCGCGTTGCGTGGGGGTAACGACCTGGTATCCCAAGGTCTTCGGACGCTCGAGTTATGCATCGACAACCTCACCTCCGACTTCCTGGATCCGACCTTGAATACAGTCCTTAGAGATCTAATGGAGGCGCTCCATGACCTACTCAAGCCCGTCCCCGCGAGCCACCATCACGCCCACACGACAATTCGGATACTTGGGAAGCTGGGAGGGAGAAATCGGAAGTTGTTAGATCAGGAGCCGTTACTGGACTATAGGCAATACTCCGACCCCACCAAAATCAGGGTGTCGTTTTCTGGGAACGTGACCACTTTAAATCTGGCGCCCGTCTCGAAATTGGCTCTGAAGACCATCAAGAAACCGCAGGCCACGATCCCGGCTACCTCCAAGGCGCAATACCAGGCATACGCCTATTCCTATCTCGAGAATTGCTTATCTATTCTCGTCCAGGACGTACGTTCCTTTTCGTTTGTAACGAGGCTAAAGTGGACTGATCCTGCCCATAGGGAGTGAAAGGCAGGGATCGGGAAGAGGTTTTCGTACGGTGTTTGGAAGGAGTCCTTGACGCAGTACACATCCCGGAACTCCAAACCCAAGCGGAGGTCTACGTCAAGAATCTTTCGCGTCATATATTTTCTCAAGAAATCACCGAGCGACCCTCTTCCGACAGCACCGCCCGCAGGTTCCCCGGGCCAATGCTTGCGTGCTATTTGGAAGCGTTCCCCGCCTCTCTGGCCCGCGAGAATGCCACCGAGAAGACCAAGTCACAGGAACTCGCATCTTCCATCATCACCAACTTGGTTTCAATGATCGCGGACGCAAACTTCACCCAAGTCGACGTCTTGAGGATCCTACATCACATTGCGGGGAGGTTCAGCTCTCTCTGCTTGGAACCCGGCTGGCTTCGCAAGAGTGCCGGGTGTGCTGGAATCAAGATAATCGCGTGCATGCCAGGACTGGGACAAAGGTGCATCATAGACCGCGATGTCAACGTTGTCCGCACCTTGTTGCATGTGCTCAAGGATATGCCATACGATCTTACACGGGATGTCGATGAAGTCATGGATGTTATGACTCGTGTTCTCCGTCTTAGCAGCGCAAACATGCCCCCGAGCCAGCCGACCGACCCCCCACAGCTCAACAAGCTCATGCATCTTACCAGTATCTTCTTCCAAGACTTGTCAAACTCGAATCCCATCGTCAGGAACGCCTCACAGAAGTGTCTTCAGCTGCTGTCGGAACTCAACGACAAGAGTCTCGTCGATCTGCTTATGCCTTTGCGCGACAAGATCTTAGCTACCCTCTACACCAAGCCCCTTCGCGCCCTCCCATTCTCGATCCAAATCGGTATCATCGAGGCAGTCCGGTACTGTGTCAGTCTGGAGACTCACTTTGTAGAATTGAATGATGAGCTGTTGCGGTTACTCCACGAGGTGTTGGCGTTGGCAGACGCGGAAGACGCGGCCCTTCTTGGGAGGGCAAACCCGCGTCAGTCCTTAATCGAGATCACGAAGCTGAGGGTGGCCTGTATCAAGTTGTTGACCGCATCTATGCCGATGACGGACTTTTTCGCGAAGCAAATCCAGACGAGGCAAAAGTGAGTGTTGTTGCGTCTCCACGAATCGCCGAAGCCCACTTTTCGGAATTTAGGGTCTCTTCTACCTACTTTAAATCACTCTACTCGAGCTCTCCTGAGATCAAGGAGGTTGCATACGAGGGACTCAAAATGGTAATGTCTCACCAGAACAAACTACCGCGAGATTTGCTACAAACTGGTCTCCGGCCGATCTTAATGAACCTCGCGGATCCAAAACGACTCTCCGTTTCTGGGCTCGAAGGACTCGCACGCCTACTGGAACTCCTGACCAACTACTTCAAGGTTGAGATTGGCTCTAAGCTCCTCGACCACTTCAGATTTGTTGCCGATCCCCAGATGCTGCAAGCTTCGTCCAAACTCCCTCTCCATGACAATGAAGGTATCAACAAACTCGTCCGTATCACCAACATATTCCATCTCCTCCCCTCAACCGCCAACATGTACCTCGAAAGTTTGGTCAATGCAATCGTCCAGATTGAAGCACAGATGCAGTTCTCGGGCCCGAGTCCGTTCACGGTACCTCTCGCCAAATATCTCGACAGGTACCCTATTGATTCCATGGACTTCTTCATGAACCACATCCTCTTCCCTCGGCACATCCGATCTCTGAGGAGCGTCCTCGAAACCAAGCTAGCCCCTCGCCTCTTACGAGAGGTAGTTGCGCGAGCCTCCGCTATCGTCACCGCCTGTTTCCAGACAACGGATCATAAACATATCATCCCCGGCCTGCTTCTCATCGACGATATCACATCGCAGGACGAAACGCTCTTGATGTCAAACCAATTCCTTGTTGACGGCCTCATCCGACTTTGGAGGACACACATTCCCGCTCGCATGGAGCACGATTTAGAAGCGGTCTTGGACGCCTCCCAAAGGGCAAACCTTTTGATCTCTATCTTCGTCAAGGCTCTCAAGCAGGCGCCGCGAATCGACCTCATATTTGAGATCACCACGATCTTCACCCACAACCTTCCCATCGAGACCCTCAGCCTAGCGAGGTTTATCTACCAGCACGTTGCGTCATCGAACGATCTCTTCTACAAAAGAAGCATCCTCTTACGATTCTTCTCATGGTTCAGCGACCCCTCCATTTCCTGGGTTCAAAAAACGTACTTCATTCGATACATCATCTCCCCTATGCTGCTTGTCCATGCCACGACCTCGGATAACAGAGGCGGTCTCATAGACGAGGAGATCGTAAAGATGCTTCACAGTCGCATTTGGGCTCCGATGAATGTCAAGGACTCCTTCCCTGAGCAAGATGACGCACTGAAGGTTGAGCTCCTCCATCTCACATCCATCATGGTTCAACATTACTCTCAGTTCCTCATCGATGTCCAGAAGGTTATTATCAAGAGCACGTGGAACTATATCACAAGCGAGGATGTCGTCGTCAAATACACCGCTTACTTGCTTGCCGCTCGATTCTTCGAGTCGTTCCCCACTCCGGAGAAGTTTGTCGTGCGGGCCTGGACTGGATTGTTGCGGCCACCGCATAACGAAGGAAGGGCCCTCGTACGCCAAGCCCTGGACGTGCTCGCCGTGACACTCCCTCGTATGCAATCCAACGATGGTGGTTGTCCTCAGTGGGCGAAGACCACCCGTAGGCTATTGGCCGAAGAGGGAGCCGGGATATCCCAGATATTGATCATCTATCAACTCATCGTTCGTCAACGAGATCTCTTCTACCCCGTTCGTTCGGTCTTCGTCCCCCACATGGTCAACTCTCTCTTTAAATTGGGATTAGGAGGATCCAACACCCACGATTCGCGCCTGCTTTCCGTGGAAGTGGTCCAGGTCATGTTCGAATGGGAGCAGAAGGCAACGGGAGCGGGCGATGCGATGGCTGTGGATGAACCTGTCGGTTCAAACTGGGAGATGCCTATAAACTTCAAGGAAACCATGGTCAGTTACCTAGTGAAGCTTGCGACAACTCCTCTAGAGGTGCATTCCAAGAACCTCGTGATTCCTCGCGCCCTAACTCTTCTCCGGTCGGTCCTGAGTCCATCAGGCTGGAATGATGTCACTGTAAAATTACACTTCTTTGTTCGAGCACTCGAGCAGGTATGTATCCTTCCTCTCCCTCGCCTCAGGGCACTGATTTTGTTATAGTTTGATTTTGCCCTCGAGCCCCAGTTGAACCTTGCGGTCCAGGCAGCGAGGGTCCTGCAGGTCGTTTCCGCAGAGAAGGACGACGCCTGGTACACTTCGAACGCTGCTATCCTCCAGAAACTGATTCGTAAAGGGATGACCTCCGACGATAACAACTTGCTCGAAGCTCTCCACCCAGTCTTCGATCGTTTGGCTCGACTGTTCCCGCTCCCGAAGGAGGGCGAAGAGGACCAAACGGAGATGGCCGAATTCTACGCTTGGGTCAACTCTTCCATAACGGAGAGTCTTCTCAACAACACTTCCCTTCGCGGTGCCTTGCTCATGCTGAAGTCGGTCACACAAGCTATACCAGAGCGCATCACACCCTTCAGCGAGTACCTCAACAAGTTGTTTGCAAAGATGACCAAGGAGCACGGCCAGCTTTCCGCTACCACCCCTACCGCATCTGCGCCGGGTCCCTCCGAGAGCACTGTGAAGATGCTGATGAGTATATTGGACATCTACAAGGTTTCCGTCTCGTTCCTCGGACAAGACAACCGCTCAAAGCTCATCATGTCCCTTGTTCACCTGATCTCGCTTTCCAAAACCATCCCCCTCTGTCGATATATCCTGGACATAGTGCGGGATTGGACCTTGAACCGTCGGGACACATACCCCATGATGAAGGAAAAGGCAATGTTGTTGACGAGGATGGTGTCATTTGACTCTCGACCGGACGCCCTGGAACACTTTCATGAACTTATCTATGATCTCTACACATCCCCAGCTTTGCGCCGTAGCGAGCTCACGTCACGCCTTGAGGTCTGCTTCCTCGTTTGTTGCCGTGCAAAGGACGTGACCATTCGGGAGAAGTTCACCGATTTGCTAGACGTCAGCGTTCCCAGGTCTTTGTCCAACCGGCTCACGTACATACTTGGCGTTCAAAACTGGGAGGCTCTCAATGATCACAACTGGACACACCTCGCTCTTCACCTCCTCTTCGGCACACTCGATGGCGATCAGTCTCTCGTCCCGAACTCACAAGTTTCTTTCACCAGAAACATTGCCACGTTCCCTCCCCGTGTCACCACTTCTAACATCATCCGCTCCATTCAACGCATCTTGTTCCTGGATCCTCAGACATCCCACGAAGTCTGGGCCGCTTTCTTCCCTGCCGTTTGGTCTTGTTTGTCTAAACGCGAACAAGGCGAGATGACCCAACATATGGTCACTATGCTCAGTCGTGAATACCATACCAAGCAGGCAGATCTACGCCCTAACGTTATTCAGACCCTCCTGGCAGGTATCTACGGGTGCTCTCCACCCATGCTTCTCCCCCCGCACTTGATCAAGTACTTGGCCAAGATGTTCGGTGCTTGGTATGTGTGCATCGAGATCCTCGAGAGCTACATGACCATCTCCGACGAATCTTCACCCGACTCTGTCACCGTTTTCGAATCCCTCGCCGAACTGTACGCAGAACTTGCGGAAGATGACGCGTTTTATGGCTTGTGGCGCCGCGGTTCCTACTACCAGGACACGAATATGGCTTTGGGATTGGAACAGTGCGGTATGTGGGAGCAAGCCGCTACTCTGTACGAGAATGCTCAGACAAAGGCGCGTTCTGGAGCCATTCCTTTCGTCGATCATGAGTACACGTTGTGGGAGGATCACTGGATGCTGGCCGCTGAGAAGCTACAGCATTGGGACATCCTCTACGATCTGGCGCGTGGGGAGAATAACTATGAGTTGATGCTAGAGAGCGCTTGGAGGATCAAGGATTGGTCACTCGATATGGAGTCGCTGGAGGAACAAGTCCATCTCCTTCCTGAGATTCCCACACCCCGCCGTCGCGTCTACGAAGCATTCCTCGCCCTCCTCAAGTTGCCCGCCGCCCTCGACAAGAATGTGGAGTTCACCAAGATTTTAGAGGACGCAATGCAGCTTTGCCTAAGGAGATGGGTCACCCTGCCACCACACCTTTCCGCTGCTCATATCCCACTTCTCCAACACTTCCAACAATTCGTCGAGCTGCAGGAGGCTGTCCAGATATTCGGTTCTCTTTCTGCCACTACCGCTCAAAACCTCGAGAAAAAGTCTGCTGACCTCAAAATGGTGCTACAACTTTGGAGAGAACGCCTTCCCAACCTTTGCGATGACATCAGCATCTGGAGTGACCTTGTGGCTTGGCGGCAGAACGTCTTCAACGCCATCAACAAGACATACCTCCCTCTTATCCAGACTTCGGGCCAAGGCGGCACTGCCGGAACCAGCACCAATACGTTCGGTTACCGAGGCTTCCACGAGACTGCCTGGATCATCAATCGATTCGCCCATGTCGCTCGCAAGCACGATCTCCTGGACGTCTGCGCGAATTCCCTCAATAAGATCTACACGCTCCCAAATATCGAGATCTCCGAGGCGTTCTTGAAACTCAGGGAGCAGGCTCGTTGTCACTACCAGCGTCCCAACGACCTTCAGGCGGGGCTGGATGTCATCAATAACACCAACCTCATGTACTTCTCTGCCGCGCAAAAAGCAGAGTTTTTCACCCTCAAGGCTATGTTTCATGCCAAGGTTGGGCGGACGGAGGAAGCAAACAACGAGTTCAACCACGCGATCCAGTTGGACCTCAATCAAGCGAAGGCTTGGGCAGCTTGGGGAAAGTTCAACGACAACATGTTCAAGGACAATCCGACGGAGATGACCTATGCTGGTACCGCAGTCACTTGTTACCTTCATGCCGCTGGAATCTATAAGAACAGCAAGAGCCGTCCACTCCTGACCCGGGTTTTGTGGCTCCTGAGTGTCGATGATGCTAACTTCACGATCTCGAGATCGTTCGATACGTACAAGGGAGATGCCGCGTTCTGGTATTGGATTACGTTAATCCCTCAGCTCTGCCTTTCCATTTCTCAGCGAGAAGTGAAACAGGCGAGGTACATCCTGTTAAATCTCGCCAAGTTGTTCCCCCAGGTAAGAGACTTCGCGCACACACCGCTTCGCTCAGAACCAATAAATAGTCCAATAGGCGCTCTTCTTCCCACTTCGAACAACGAGGGAGGATATGATCTACGTGAAACGGGCTGCAATGCGCGCCATGACTGCAAATCAAGCCCAGGCTCAGGTTGCCGCACAGGTCGCTCAGCCACAAACCGATAACAATCAACCGGCTCAGTCCACAGAGATCAAGGATGTCACGATGTCCGAAGCAAACGCGGAGAACGCACAAGGTGAAGGTAAGAAAACGAAACCAGTCATCAGCTCCCTGCTAATTTCCACCGTGAATGGTACAGCTACACAATCCACCACCCAAACCACGGCTCAGCCAGAAACTGCTGCTGCACCGGTTCCTCTCCGTGGTGCCTGGGATCATATCGAAGAAGTGAACCAGATTCTCAAGACGGCATTCCCGCTCCTCATCCTCTGCATGGAAACCCTGGTTGACCAAATCAACTCACACTTCAAAGTTTCTGGGGAGGAGGATATTTATCGTTTGATCTGCATGCTTATGCAGGATGCCATCCAGGTGAGGCGGTTATATCCGCTGCTATGAACACATCCTAAGCTGTCCGTCAGAACTACGTTTTGAGGATGAATGTTCCCGACGACGACGGCATGGTTCTCCCGATGACTATGGCGACCCTCAAGAAGATGGCCTCGAACCTTCCATCCTTTGCGAGGGTATGTGATCCTCGCATGACCTGTTCATATTCTGATACGATCCCCAAACAGAAGGAGTATGAGGAAGATTTCCTAAAGACTCCCTTGACACATTACGAGTACCTGCGTCGGCTGCAAAACTGGAGAGACCGCTACGAACGACTTCTGGACTCCAAACCCCGTGAACAATCACTCGAACTCCTCAGTCACTACTTGGTCGATTTCCAATATACCAGGTTCGACGATATCGAGGTACCAGGGCAATATCTCGAAGTACAAAATCCCATTCCGTGGTCCGGTGACAGGACTAACACCCCACAACAGGACAAGGATAATAACCAGAACTTCGTGAAGATACATAAGTTCGGCCACAAGTTCGAGAACTGCAGATCACACGGCTACTGTTGGCGAAGATTCAGTATGCACGGAAACGACGGTTCTGTCACGACATTTGCTGTGCAGTTGCCCTCGGGACGGCACACCAAACGAGAAGAAAGGGTCACGCAATTGTTCAGGACCTTCAATGGGTAAGAATAACCCGAGCACTTCTGGTACTCTGTGTTACTGATCGTTTTGAAGTGCCCTATCTCGAAAGAGAGAGACAAAAAAGAGAAATCTTCGCTTCCACCTTCCCGCAGCCATTTCGTGCAGTCCAAGCCTGCGGTTGATCCAGAACGATTCGTCTTACATCACCCTCGGCGACATTTATGACCAACATTGCGAAGATTCTGGTATCACGAGGGAAGAGCCCGTCCTCATGATTGGAGAAAAGGTCAAGACCGTTCTCCGAGACTACAAGGTATCCCATGGAAAAATGGTATGTTCGTTCGTCGCTCTGCACAGCTTTTATTCACCCACGAATAGCCGAGCAAGTCGGAGTACTTCACCCTGAAGACGGAGGTACTCTCTGAGGTAACCAACAAACTTATGCCGGACGATATCCTTCTCAAGGCAAGTCCGCTCGCGCCATCTTTCTTCATCCATACCTAAAATTTGCGATACAGTACATGATGAAGACTATGAATAGCCCTGCGGAGCTTTGGAGGATGCGCAAACAGTTCACTACTCAACTTGCCGCGACGTGCTTCATGACTTATATCCTGTGTTTGACGAGTCGACTCCCCTCGCGATTCCACCTGTCGAGGGCAACCGGTCAGATCGCGATGAGCGAGCTACTGCCGTCCACATCTAGTCAAGCTCCAGTTTTTGCCTCGAGCGACGTCGTACCGTTCAGATTGACGCCAAGCTTGCAACGGTTCATTGGGTCCGTATTCCAAGAAGGCATCCTCGTTCCAAGTTTGATGGCAATTGGACGAGGTTTGACCGAACCAGAGGTAGGAGCCACACTCGTTGATTCCACATGTCCATTAATTCTTTTCGCATCCAGTTTGAGCTCGAACAACAGCTTTGCTTGTTCAGCAGGGATGAAGTCATGACGTGGCTCCACGGTAGAGGAAAACCCTGGACATTCGACTTGTCGTTTAGGACGAGCGTCGCAGAGAGCATCAAGGGCGTTGTGACGAGAGCAGAGACCCTTGCTTGTAAACTTGAACGTGAACAGGCAAGTACCTTTTGAATTGTACCTCCACTTGTTGGGCTAATAAGGTATTCTGTAGGCTGCCCAAAATCCTACTTCGCTCAATGCAAGAGTGATCGTCCACACAGTTAAAAGCCTCGTGGACACTTCGACGAGTCCGGTCAACCTGATGAAAATGACGGAGATCTTCGTACCCTGGTTTTAGAGATACTACTACACCGCACATTCTGTTTCCTTCATCCATCATGCATTTCTTGCCAGATATCTTTGAACATATCCCACTCAAGCTCGTTTGTACTTTTTAGTAGAGTGTAATCATAATACCAAGATCCAACAAATCAATGGTTCCAACCTTCTGTTTGCCTAAATTGGTTGATAAGCTGTTCGCTCTCCAGCATCATCTGAAAGAAGGGGAGTGTGAGTATGAAAAACCAGAAGGAATATTTGGGGATATTCGATATACCTCCTCGGCCATTTTGTAAAGATCGGAGTCCGGTCGGTTGTACATCATCGAATTGGCGAACATCAGGTAGATATCCCTCTGGTACTCGAGGGAGTTGGTGATCTGACCATCCCGTATCCTTGTTTTGATCGCCTTCAGGTCTATGGGCCGTCTGACGATCTCATAATAATCCGGCGCGTCCGAAACCTTTACTGGTCCGTGGAAGATGCTCCCGTTTCGAAGCTGACATATCTGGTCATGGAGGAGAGATATGACGTTCTGAAATATTCGTGAAGCTGCCTCCGAAGTGGTGCCACGTCGCTTCTTGGTTGGCGCTGAAAAGGAAAGGGGGTGGGGGGTTAAGAGGGCGTGGATAGGAGGCAGATAGGGTAAGCTGATGGAACAGGGGCGTCCTTACCTGGCTCGGGTTCGCTTTCCTCGAGAGGTTCAGAAACTTCTCGAGACTTCTTTTTCTCCCTCTTGGGGTCCGCCTCAGCCTCGGCCTTACGTTTGCCTGCGAAGCGCGGGCCCTGATTTAGCACTCCTGTGCGAGTCAACGTGACCACATGCAGCAACAGACCTCGACGTGTCTGGACTCCAGTTTCAGGCTCGTCCTTATCGGAAGCGACTGCTTCTTGGGCCTCCTCTGGCTCCAATTGGTCATCCACAGGCGTTTTTTCTGGGAGAACGGGTGGGGAGGGAACGTGATCCGGTTCCACCGCATCCGCTTCGCTTATTCCTAGGGTGTGTCAGTAAACCCGAAAGGGCTAATGAGGCCCTCGGACGGACCTCCGGCATCCTGTTCATCAGGCTCTTGCTCTGTGAACGGCGACTGTGGCTCTATTTCCCCCTGAGCCGGTTGAGGGGGCTCTTCGTTCGTGATCTCGACCCGCTCCTGTGCGGTGGCTGCTCCTTCGGTGGGTTTCGGGGAGGATGGGATAGAATTCGGAGTTAGGTGTAGGTCGACTTCTTCCTCTTCCAGCGCTTGATTGACTTGCTGTGCAACCGGTGGCTCATCCGTTGTAGTATCTGAACCGTCAATAACGATTGGCTCATCCTGTGGTTTCGGAGGCTCTGCATCAATCATGGGTGAATCTTCGATCCCGTTGGTCAATTCTCCGGGGACCTCCGCGACATCCTGTGCAGTCGCCGCGTCGGGAGCGGGCTCCGGAGAGACTATACCAAGAGAGGCTTTTATTCTCTCGTCCCACAGTCCAGAGCGAATTTCTTCAATCTCCGCAAGTACAGTTCTAGTGGTTATAGGGGATGTCGATAATAATCCGGGAACATGAGAAACGAAACCCACTCACTTAAACCGGGTTTCCTCTTGGAATATAAGGTCACGGAGTTCCGTGACGCGAGCCGCGTAATGAACTTCAGCCAGCTTGCGATTCACGTCGGCTGGATAGCTGTGAGTCTATGCGGGTTGCATGCATACGTGGGGTCGAATGACATACCGCGTGGTTTCGCGTTGTCTTTACTTACACTTGACCATAGTATCAGAATACTGTGCATTGGTGTATGAATTGATTAACGCTCACCCATCTAACCTCGCTGCATGGATCATGCTTGTGTATATCGAGCTGCATATCTGGATACACGTATATTATGATAATGCGGAGAGAATTTCACAGGATATGGGCGTACTAAGGGGTTAAAATAAGACTTTGGCCGCCCAATGAGAGGATGGTTGGAGATGATTTGGGAGACCTTTGACCAGTCGTTTGCGCCCTCCTGGTACACGGCCTGTGCGAGGAGTAGCCGTTCTGTGTTGGTGAGCTGGTCCATAGGAGGTGAGGGTGTGAGAAGAAATTTCTTATTTCAGGCATCGGGCTCACGTCACCCGCTCCTTCCTCTTAAGTCACAAGTTGCTCTTGCCCGCAGTCACAACAACCGACGGCTCTCCCTCGACCACCACCATGAAGTACCTCGCCTCACTCCTCGTCCTCCTCCCTCTCGTCACCGCTGAGGTCGCCAAACTCAAGCTGCACAAGATTCCTCAAGTCTCCCAGAATCCTGCTCTCGAGACTGCGTACCTCGCTTCCAAGTATGGGGCTGCTCAGCCTCAATTTCCGTTGATGGGTACTGGCGGTTCTGGAAGGCGTCTTCGCGTTGACAACCAGGATGGAGACCTCTTCTGGACCCAGGAAGAGACCACCAAGCCGGGTCACACCGTTCCTTTGACTAGTACGTCTCGGCTTGTCCGCCCGCGTAAAATATGACCCTAAACACGACTAGACTTTATGAACGCTCAGTACTTCGCCGACATCACCCTCGGAACTCCACCGAAGTCTGTAAGTCACTCCCGTCTTACTTCCGTCAACCCACTTCTCACAGCCCTCCCAACTATAGTTCAAGGTTGTCCTCGACACAGGGTCCGTGATTCTCCGCATTCGTCACATGTGCCCGCGTCTTAAGTTTTTCCGGCTTTAGATCGAGTAACCTCTGGATCCCCAGCTCCAAGTGCACGTCCATCGCGTGCTTCCTCCACCAGAAATACGACTCCAAGGCCTCGTCTACCTACAAGGCCAACGGAACTGGTATTGAGATCCACTATGGGTCCGGTTCCATGGAGGGCTTCGTTTCCAATGATGTATTCAGGATGGGTGACCTTACAGTGAAGGGTATGGACTTCGCTGAGGCTACTAGGGAACCAGGTCTCGCCTTCGCATTTGGCAAGTCAGTAGTCCCCCTTTAGTCCCTTGGACCCCCTTTTTGACACGGTATCAAGATTCGACGGTATCCTCGGTCTCGCCTACGATACCATCGCTGTCAGTCACGTCGTCCCGCCATTTTACTACCTCATAAACAAGGGTCTCCTCGATGAACCTGTGTTCGCTTTCCGTCTGGGCTCTTCCGAGGAAGACGGAGGAGAGGCTACCTTTGGCGGTATTGATCACTCTGCCTACAATGGCAAGATCACATACGCTCCTGTGCGCCGAAAGGCCTACTGGGAAGTTGAATTGAATAAGATCTCCTTTGGCGATGATGAGCTTGAGCTTGAGAACGCTGGGGCTGCCATTGACACTGGTAGGTCGACACCATCAACCCATACCCGAATAGTACAGTGATGTGCTCCTTTCCAGGAACTTCGTTGATCGCCCTCCCCACTGACATTGCTGAGATGCTCAACACCCAGATCGGCGCCAAGAAGTCCTGGAACGGCCAGTACACCGTTGATTGCAGCACAGTTCCCGATCTTCCGGACCTCACCTTCTACCTTGGCGGCAAGCCATATCCTCTCAAGGGCACCGACTACATCCTGAACCTCCAAGGTACATGCATGTCGTCCTTCACCGCGATGGACATCAACGTACCTGGTGGTGGCAGCATTTGGATTGTTGGTGAGTGTTTACGGTAGCACACAAACGCATGTGTATCCAGCGCTAACGAATATCCTGTGCAGGTGACGTCTTCCTCCGTCGCTATTACACTGTGTATGATCTCGGGCGTAACGCCGTTGGATTTGCTGAAGCTGCCTAAGTTCTTTCATTTCCCATTTACACATTCAGTTGTTCACCGTAATGGCAAGTATTACTGTACATTGGCAATACCATCGCTATTTTCTTTCTCCCGCCGGAAAGGCCCCGAACGGAGCCATGATTTGACTCACAGAAAGACTAGGCACCGTGAAGTGATGGTGCATCGATGTTGCCCTGTCAAGATGGTTGTACGCCTACGGTCACGAGGGGTCGTGGGCGCCCGAACCGACGGCGTGGAACGGTAAGAATATATGAACACATTCGACGGAATGACAGATGGTGCTGTACGTCTGCATCCAAGGACGCATGGAAACACTGTGCGTGAGAAGGGGGCGAGCGCGCGCCCAGTTCGGGTGGGGATGTCTTGCCACGTCAACTAGCTGCTGTGCACGCCCACGCTGTGCGTCAATCTGTGTTTTCTTTCTCAGTGGGATACTGTCGCCTGATTGGCTAACGACCCTAGGATTACAATAGAATCGAGGTTACCACGGATCCGGCGCGAAATGACTGTGACGGCACTTTTGCACCGGTTTAATATTTAATGGGGACCTGTGCCGTCCATCCGATCCAGTTCCGGATATAAATCTTATCTTGTGAGACCTCAGCTGTTTCCTCACTCCATTTCCCCCACCAAGTCATCCATCCCACCTGCAATGGCCAGACAGTCCAAACCCTTCTCTACCCCCGTCGAGCAGACCAAGCCTAAGAAGCAGGTCAAGTTCTTCATACCCTCCGAGTCCCCTCTCCCAATCTCCCTCTCTCCCGTCCCCGACACTCCGTCTCCGGCATATTCGCAAACATCTCTACCATCATCTATCGGGCTCTACACGCCACCGACTCCCACTATACCACCACCCCGACACGCATTCTCTCCGGCGAAGAAGAGCCCGGTGGTTCCCCATTATAATTTTGTGCCACCAACACCAACCTCAGCCGCCCCACCCTCTCTTCATGACCTCCTTGCCGACCCCCAGGGCGTCCGTCTTGACATCGCATTCCCACCACACCCAGACCGGCTCCGCATCCACCACTCCCACCTCTCTATGGCCGCTACCCACCCGCCGGCAAAGGTCATGAAGATTGTTGCAGCCGGACTACCTTGGTGCACCATCGTTGAGCCTACCACCACCCCTTCTCCTTTCGTCACCGTCCTGGATGTCCTTCACGCATTATACACCAACCTTCATAAGCCTATTAAGCAGGCTGAGTTTGACGCCGTCTCCCAATCTCATAGGGACTTGATCTCTAAGGCCTGGCATCATCGGTTGGATAAGATCCCATTCCCATCGGACGCGAAGACGGAGAGGGCACGCGGAGTCCGACGCATGGACTTCCTGTTGGGGAAGACTTGCGTTAAGCGGTTGAGGTATCTCAACATTTCTGGCCAGGGCGAGGTCACCTGGCTGGTCGACTTGGGCACATGAAAGTCGAAGGGGCCCGCTCCACTATTCGACGGTCAAGGAATTTTGAGGTCTCGTCTGGATCCATTACTTGTATCAGGTCTCACCACCATCACCCCCCTCCACCTCGGCGGTTTACCTACGCTCTAAGCCGCACACAGCCGCTGCTCGCTCCAATACCCCCTTTCTACTTCCGAGTTTGCCGGTTTTGTCCACGTCGTACTAGTTGCCTTTTGCGAAGTCAAAGGCAGTGGGGCTATTGGACAACCAAGTAAGTTGTTTGCCTGTTCACCTCCAGTCCCCATTCAGACTTCTAATCCGATCTTTCCTTCCAGTCCCCCCATTGATATCTATCCCTTGCTTGCTCACCCACAATCATGGAGTGATTCCCCGATTTTTCATATTCTCCTCGAACGACCCCCTTTCATCGAGTAAACTTTTTGTGTCGGGCACAACAAGCAACAGATAACCCAATTTAAACAAACACGCCGCCATATTGGCTGTACCACCACCCCCCTCAATAGCTATTGTAACATACATGATTATTTCACTCGTTTATGGAATATGTTTTATGGGCCTTTCGAGGCGTCCGCACTCCCATCACGCTGTCCGAGGTCTCCATTCTTGTGAAGGTGAATTATCACAAGGGTCCGATCGCTCGTATGCAGAAAGGCCTAAAGGGTTGTAAACCCCGAACCCAGTCATCTCGAGTTTTTCCAAACTCTAGGATGGTCGAAAGCGGCGTGATGTGATCTCGAGCCCGAAGTGCGGGGGGTGTCAATGGCGCTACAGTATCTTGACAGGGTCTACGTATTCCGCAGCAAAGAACGTATGCGCATCCTCCTGACTGATGTGGTCTGACCGCCGAAGATGTTATCGGAGAATTTGAGGGCAGCTGCGGGAAATCCCAGATGATTGGCAAGGATCCTCGGGTGGCCTCCCGACTATGAACGGAGAACTTGGCTGCGATTGATTGGCTGCGAATCACTATGGATACTCTCTTGTCCCCCGGGGGGGTGGTAGTTCCCAGGTTAGACGTAGCGTCCATATTACAATACCCCGGTATAATAGGATGCGCAGTGACCGCCGGGCCCGCTATTCCCAGTATACGCTGTTTCCGCCCCCCACGTCGACGT
>Ga0307514_10001752_pt1 | contig 24778 bp, 18 predicted proteins | sample 16_EM_MG_FD_203088 | JGI IMG/M metagenome (GOLD analysis project Ga0307514, IMG submission 203088) | Populus trichocarpa ectomycorrhiza microbial communities from riparian zone in the Pacific Northwest, United States - 16_EM | ecosystem: Host-associated > Plants > Roots > Unclassified | place... | reverse complement strand
GAACCCCGCCAGCAGAGTGGAGCCCGTGGTGACGAAGGAGCGTCGCGACAGGCGTGGCGAACTCGACTGATCTGTCATGAGCGTGATGTCCCATCGAAGACAGCGGCGCGGGCCGGATACGACACGGCGCGTGTGATGCCAGAGGCTGACAACGTTGCCAAAGAGTGGTGATGCGAGGGGAGTGGTGTCAACCCCTGATGCGGGGTTTGTCGCACGAGGTCGGGTCCCGGCCCACTGCCGGCGAGGGGCGCGGACGCATCCTACGCAGCGCCTTGGCACCTCTTTCTATTAAATTAGGAATTAATATTGACAGGGTTTCGGCCGCGCGCCACAGTTTCCGCCGTGACGTCGACGGCCCCCTGTCGCAGTGCGGCTCGCGTCACGTCCTCATGCTTCCCAACCTCGGGAGAGGCAAGTGACTCCACACCCGCAGCCCCACACACCCGCTGCGTCGCGACTGACGCGCCGTGCCACCGCGGCCGCGATCACGACGGTCCTGGCGGTGACCGCGGCCCCGGTGGCCACGGCACAGACGGCCGTCGACCAGGGCGCGCCCGCGTACTACGACAGCGGTCTCGCGCCGACGCCGTACATGGGCTGGAACACGTACTACGGACTGGGCGCACCCACCGAACAGCAGGTGCGCAGCGTCGCGGACAAGCTGGTCAGCAGCGGTCTGCGGGACAGCGGTTACGACATCGTGTGGCTGGACGGCGGCTGGCAGGCCGACAATCCACGTGACGCGGAAGGGCGGTTGGTCGCCCATCCGGACCGCTTTCCCTCCGGCATCCCGGCGCTGGTCTCCTACCTGCACAAGCGCGGCCTGAAGGCGGGCATCTACACCGACGCCGGTGCCTACGACGGCGGCAAGAGCTGCGGACTCGGCAGCAGGGGCCACTACGACGAGGACGCGCGGCAGTTCGCCGGCTGGAAGATCGACGCGATCAAGGTCGACTTCCTGTGCGGGATCGGCGCCAAGCTGGATCCGGGCCCGGCGTACAAGGAGTTCAGCGACGCGGTGGCCAAGTCCGGCCGGAAGATGCTGCTGAATCTGTGCAACCCGCTCACCGACGACTGGGGCCTGCCGCACACACCCGAGCAGGACGCGCACAACACCTATGTGTACGGCCCGACGACCGCCGATTCCTGGCGCACCGGAACGGACATCGCCTGGGGTAGCCCGAGCCCCGGGCAGTGGCCCAATGTGCTGCGCAACATGGACGCGAACGCCTGGCACCCCGAGGCGCAGGGCCCCGGCCACTACAACGACCCGGACTACCTCATCCCCATGCGGCGCATGGCCGACGGTTCCCTGGAGCTGACGCAGGAGGAGTCCACCGCGCAGTTCGTGATGTGGGCCGAGATGGGCTCGCCGCTCGTCCTGGGCTCCGACCCGCGCACCCTGTCGGAGTCGATGCTCGAGACGCTGCGCAACCCGGAGATCATCGCCGTCGACCAGGACCCCCTCGCCGTCCAGGGCGTACGGGTGGCCAGTGACTCCGTCGGCGACGTCTACAGCAAGGTCCTCACGGGTGACGGCCGGCGCGCGGTCGTGTTGCTCAACCGCTCCGACCAGCCGGCCGAGCGCACCGTCCGGTTCTCCGACGCCGGGCTCGGGGGTGCGGTGCGGGTCCGTGACCTGCGGGCCCGGGCGGACCGGGGTGTCCACACCGGGTCGTACACGGTCCAGGTTCCCGCGCACGGCGCCGCGTTCCTGAAGGTGTCCGGCGCGGACGCCCTGCCCGGAACCAGCCTGGGGCAGAGAGCCACGGCGAGTCCGGCGGTGGTGCGCGACGGCGACACGCTCACGACGTTCCTGCGCGGACCGCACGGCTCGCTCCTGCAGCACACGGCCTCCGCCGACGGCGGCGGCGGGGCCCGACTCCGGGATCTCGGCGGTCCCGCGAACGGCAGAATCCTCGGCCAGCCCGCCGCGTACGCCTCGGCCGGCGGCCGGATCGATGTCTTCGTGCGCGGCGCCGACTCCCAGGTGTACCGGCGCGTCCTCACCGACGGCCGCTGGGGCGCGTGGCAGAGCCTGGGCGGCCGGGTGACAGACGCGCCGTCGGTGGCGTTCACCGACCCCGCGCACTGGGCACTGTTCGCCACGGGCTCCGACGGGCAGGTCGTGCAGCGCGGCCCGTCGTCCGGCTGGTCCTCGCTCGGCGCACCCGATGGCCGGCGGGTGTACGGGCGGCCGTCCGCCGTTGTCGACGCCCAGGGGCGGGTGCGTGTGGCCGTACGCACCGCGGCGGACGACGTGTGGACGCGGTCCAGGGAGGCGTCGGGGGAGTGGTCGCAGTGGGCGTCGCTCGGCGGGACCGTCAGCGGCAGCCCGACGTTGGCAGCGGTCGCGGACGCCGTGGTGCTCTACGCGCGGGCCGCCGACTACACGCTCTGGCAGCAGCGGTACGAGAACGGTGCCTGGCAGGGCTGGACCAAGCGGGACGAGTTCCCCAGCGCCGCCTTCGACGGTGCGCTCGGAGCGGTGGCCGGGCCCGGTGGAACGGTCGACGCGGTGTTCCGCGGAGTCGACGGCTACGTCCACCGGTCTCAGTTCAAATAAATTAGTAATTATTCTTGACGTGGCCGGAGCGCCACGCGAATCTGGACCAGCGCGAGCGGGGGACCGGCCACCAGAGGGGCCCGCCCCGCCCGCGCGGGATCCGCAGGGAGCCATCCATGACGAACCAACACACCGGCCGACGCCGGTTCCTCGCCGGACTCGGCGCCGCCGGGACGACGGCGCTGCTCGGCGGCTGTGTCACCTCCACCTCCTCCGGCAAGAGCTCCTCGAAGGGCGCGGTGACCCTCCAGTCCAACCTCTCCGCCCCGCAGGCCAAGGCCGCGATGGAGGACATCATCGCGGCCTACGGCAAGAAGGGTTCCGGGAGCGCGAGCCTCAACACCGTCGCGTCGGAGACCTTCCGCACCCAGCTGCCGACGTACCTCACCTCGGCCAACCCGCCGGACGTGTACACCTGGTACCCCGGCTCGGTGGCGGACGCCTACGCGAAGAAGAACCTGCTGCTCGACCTCGACGAGGTGTGGACCTCGTCGCCCGACCTCAAGCGCTACTCCAAAGCGCTGAACTCGCTGTGTACGGCGAGCTCCGGCAAGAAGGTCTTCGTCCCCACCACCTACTACTGGTGGGGCATGTTCTACCGGAAGTCCAACTTCGCCAAGTGGGGCGTGAGCGAGCCGAAGAGCTGGGACGACTTCCTCGACCTGTGCGACAAGCTCAAGAGCAAGGGCGTCGCCCCGATCGGACTCGGTGCGGGCGGCAACACGGCCTGGGTGGCGTCGGCCTGGTTCGACTACCTCGACATCCGGATCAACGGCGCCGAGTACCACCGTCAACTCCTCGCCGGGAAGCACCGGTTCGACGACCCCGAGGTACGCAAGGTCTTCGACCGCTGGCAGGAGGTACTGCCGTTCTTCGACCCGAACGGCGCCGCCGTCCCCTTCCAGGACGCGACCACCGCCCTGCTCAACGGCCGCAGCGGCATGATGCTCATCGGCACCTTCTTCGCCGACGCGGCACCGAAGAACGCCCTCGACGACATCGACTTCTTCCGCTTCCCCGTGATCGACGCGAAGGTGCCGCTGGCCGAAGAGGCGCCCACCGACGGGTACTTCGCCAGCGCCCGCACCGGCCGCCGCGACCACGTCTTCGACCTCATGCGCTACCTGGCCACCCCCGAGGCCCAGGAGATATACATCAAGGGCTCGTCCGGAACCGTCCTGCCGTGCAATCCCGACGCCAAGGACGCCGGCACCGCGCTCGTGACGAAGGGGCGTAAGCACATCGAGGCCGCCGCCGAGATCACCCAGTTCTTCAACCGTGACTCCAGCGACGCCCTCCAGCCCACCGCGGACACCGCACTGACCAAGTTCCTGGCCAAGCCCAAGTCCATCGGCGGCATCCTCACCGACTGGCAGCGCGACGCCGAGAAGATCTGGAACGCCTGACATGGCCGTTCTGACCGCGCCCGAACGCAAGTCCCCGGCCCCGCCGTCGCCCCGCGGCAGGCGGACCGGGGGCCCGCGTCGTACGCCCCCGCTGGTGCTCGCGTTCGTCCTCGTCCCGCTGCTGGTCGAGGCCCTGTGGGTGTTCTGGCCCGCCCTGCAGGGCTTCTACCTCGCCCTCACCCGCTGGGACGGCGTCTCCGCACCGCGGTTCATCGGACTGGACAACTTCCGGGAGATGGCCCACGACGATGTCTTCCGCAGCGCGGCCGGCCACACCGTGCTGTGGCTGGTGCTCTTCGGCGGCCTGTCCGCCCTGCTCGGTCTGGCCGCCGCGCTGCTGCTCCAGCAGGAGCGGCGCGGTGTCGGCTTCTACCGGGCGGCCCTGTTCCTTCCCGTCGTCTTCTCCCTGGTCGCCACCGCGCTCGTCTGGCAGGCGATCTACCAGCCCGACGGCGTCCTGAACCAACTCCTGGAATCGGTCGGCCTCGGCAGTCTGCGCCACGCCTGGCTCGCCGACCAGGACACCGCCCTGTACGCGGTGATCGTGCCCGCGCTGTGGAGGCAGATCGGCTACGTCATGGTCCTCTACCTCGCCGGCCTCAAGGGCATCGACCCGGCCCTGTACGAGGCGGCCAAGGTCGACGGTGCGAGCGCCTGGCAGCGCCTGCGGCATGTCACCCTGCCCCAACTGCGCAGCGTCAACGCCGTCGTCCTGTCGGTCATCGTGATCGACTCACTGCGCTCCTTCGACGTCGTGTGGTCGCTGACCCGTGGCGGCCCCTACCACTCGTCCGAGCTGCTGAGCACCTACATGTACTCCACCGCGTTCCAGTCCCTCCGTCTGGGCTACGGCTCCGCCCTGGCCGTCGTCATCTTCGTGCTGGCCTTCGGCGTCATCTGCTCCTACCTCGTCCGTGCCTTCCGGGAGGCCGACTGATGTCCGCCACCTCCACGGCGCTGCGCCGCAAACGGGCCGCGACCGCCGGATTCCACCTGGGCGCGGGCGCCTTGGCCGTCCTGTGGCTGCTGCCCATCGTCCTGGTCCTGGTGACCAGCCTGCGCTCCTTCGACGACATCGCCGCGCACGGTCTGGGCAGTTGGCCGCGCTCCTTCACCCTCGACAACTTCGGCCAGGCCTGGAACGACGGAGGCCAGCAGCGCGCCCTGATCAACAGCCTCCTGGTCACCGTGCCCTGCGTCCTGGTGACGCTCGCGCTGGCCGCCATGGCCGCGTTCGCTCTCAGCCGCTACGAACTGCGCTTCCGCCGCTCCCTGTTGCTGCTCATGCTCGGCGGCAACCTGCTCCCGCCGCAGATCCTGCTCATCCCGGTCTCCAAACTCAGCGAGCTGATGGGCGTCTTCGACACCCTGCCCGCGTTGATCGGTGTGCAGATCGGCTTCGGCGTCGGCTTCTACGTCTTCGTCCTGCACGGTTTCATGCGCGCGATTCCCGTGGAGATCCAGCAGGCGGCGGTCGTCGACGGCGCCGGTCCCTGGCAGGTCTTCTGGCGGATCATCCTGCCGCTCACCCGCCCTGCCCTGGCGGCCCTCAGTGCCCTGTCCTTCACCTGGATCTTCAACGACCTGCTGTGGGCGATCACCGTGCTGCGCAGCGACACCAAGATGCCGATCACCGCGGCCCTCATCGGACTGCAGGGACAGTACGTGTCGATGTGGAACGTGATCGCCGCGGGCTCCGTCATCGCCGCCGCGCCCACGGTGGCCGTGTTCCTGCGGTTCCAGCGGCACTTCGTGGCCGGGCTCAACCTGGGGGCGGTGAAGTGACGTACCAGCGCTGGACCTTGCGCACGGAGAACACCAGCTACACCGTGCGCCTGTCGCCGGACGGCCCGTGGGCCGAACTCGACGCGTGGGGGCCACTCGGGGTCGAGGACGGTCCGTCCGCACTGGACTGGTCGAGGCGTACGCACTTCATCACGCCCGCCGACGCGGCGCCCGCCGAGTATCTGCCGTACGGGCTACGGCCGTTCACCGGATCCGAGCTCGTGGCGTCGCGTCCGGGCGGCGACCGGGGAGTGTGGTGGGACTTCGACGGCGCTCAGGAAGGGCAGGAAGGGGAGGAAGGGGAGGGGAGCCTTCGGCTCGCCTTCGTCGACGAGGCCATGGGCCTGCGCGCGGTCCTGTGCTACGAGACGGTGCCGGGCACGGACGTGATCCTGCGGTGGACCGAATTCACCGGCACGGAAGAACTGCGCCTGGAGCGCCTCGACTCGGCCGCCGTGACCGTCCCCGTCGCAGGACCGGCCAGACTGACGTACCTCGCCGGCCAGTGGTCGCAGGAGTTCCAGCGCCACCAACTCGACCTGGCCCGGGGCACGTTCACCATGGGCAGCCTCCAGGGTGCGCCCGGACACGCCTACGCCCCCTGGCTGGCCGTACAGGACGGGGAGGCGGAGGCGGCCTACGGCATCGCCCTGGAATGGCCGGGCAACTGGCACATCACCGCCGAGGCCGAGCCGGGCGGCACCGTACGTGTCCGCGCCGGACGGGTCCCTCACGAGGGCGCCGTCGTCCTGGCACCGGGCAAGACCCTCACCACCCCTCGGCTCGCGTGCGCCTTCAGCCCGGACGGCCTCGACGGACTCTCCCGCGTATGGCACCGCTACGAACGCCACCTCGCCGGCGAACGGATCCACCGCCCCCGCAAGGTGCTCTACAACTCCTGGGAGGCCACGGGCTTCGACGTCGACGCGGCCGGACAACTGGAACTGGCCAAGCAGGCCGCCGACATCGGCGCCGAGCTGTTCGTCGTCGACGACGGATGGTTCACCGGCCGCGGCGACGACACCGGGGGACTGGGCGACTGGTACCCCGACCCCGCCGCGTTCCCGCAGGGCTTCGGCGCGTTCGTCGAGGACATCCGCGCGCTCGGGCTGGACTTCGGCCTGTGGGTGGAACCCGAGGCCGTCAGTCCGACCAGTCGTCTCTACGCCGAACACCCGGAGTGGGCGTACCGGATCGACGGCCGCCCCACCCGTCTGGTCCGCAACCAGCTGCTGCTCGACCTGGGCCGCACGGACGTCCAGGACTTCGTCATCGGCACGCTCGACCGGCTGCTCACCGACCACGCGGTCAGCTACCTGAAGTGGGACATGAACCGGCCGCCCACCGAACGCGGCCGCCCGGGTGCCGGACCCGCCGAACGGCTCGACCTGGACGCCGAGCACGTCGCCGGATACCTGCGTGTGCTGGACCACCTGCGCTCGGCCCACCCCCACGTCACCGTCGAGGGCTGCGCGGGCGGCGGCGGACGCGTCGAGCACGCGACCCTCGCCCGCACCGACGTCGTGTGGCCCAGCGACAACACCGCCCCGCTGGACCGGCTTTCGGTCCAGTACGGCTTCCTGCACGCCCACGCCCCGCACGTCATGAGCTCGTGGGTCACCGACGCCCCCGGCGTCTTCGACCCGCGCCCGCGCAGCCTCGCCTTCCGCTTCGTCAACGCCATGTGCGGCGTCCTCGGCATCGGCGCCGACCTGCGCGCATGGACGCCCAAGGAGCGGGCCGAGGCCGCCGGGTGGATCGCCCGGTACAAGAAGGTGCGGGACGTCGTCCACCGGGGAGAGGCCCGGCTCCTCGGCAAGCCGGCCGACCGTACCCGCGGCGTGCAGTACGACCTCGACGACCGTACGGTCGTCGCCGCGCTCGGCACCGGTCCCCTGGACGGGGCCCCGCTCCTGCCCGGGCGGCCCGACCGGCTGCGGCTGCGAGGTCTGGACCCGGCGGCGCGCTACCGCGACACCGCGACCGGGACGACGTACAGCGGAGCCCATCTGCTCCACCACGGGCTGCCGCTCACGTGGAGTGCGGAGCACGACGCCGAGCTGGTGGTGCTGATGCGTCAGTAGGACCGCATATGTTTCCCTCGTCCCTCCGGCAAAGGAGTCGAACCCCACGATGGACCAGCCCGCACGACGGCACGGCGCCCGCTTCACCGGCGGCCGCACGGCCCTGACGAGTCTCGTCGTGGTCGGGGCTGGGGCGTTGTGACGGCCTCCGCACGACCAGGCTCCCCAAACAGCAGAAAGGCTGTACCACATGACGCCCTATGCCCGTCGCGGCGTGCACGGCCAGACCGTGGAAGTCCTCGCCCGCCGCATCCTGGGCGGCGAGATCCGCGAAGGGGCCACGCTGGATCTGGTGGCGCTGCAGAGTGAGCTGGACGTGAGCCTGACCGCTCTGCGCGAGTCGCTCAAGGTGCTCGCGGCCAAGGGCATGGTCGACGCCCGCCAGCGGCGCGGCACCTTCGTACGCCCTCGCGCCGAGTGGAACCTGCTCGACGCCGACGTGCTGCGCTGGCAGTTCGAGGGCGGCTCCACCACCGAGTCCGACCAGGCGCTGCTGCACAACCTCGCCGAAGTGCGCGCCATCATCGAACCCGCCGCCGTGCGCCTGGCCGCCCAGCGCCGCACCGACGCGGACCTGGCCGAACTGGACGGCGCCCTCGACGCGATGGGGGAGCGGGGCGCCGACGCCGCCCACGCCGTCGAGGCCGACCTAGCCTTCCACCGGGCCCTGCTCGCCGCCACCCACAACGAACTCCTCGAACGCATGGAGATGGTGATCGAGTCCGGTCTGGCCCACCGCGACCGCATCGTGCACAGTTCCCCGCACAGCGAGGACCCGGTCCCGTCCCACCGCGCGGTCCTGGACGCCGTACGCGACCGGGACCCGCAGGCCGCCGAGGCCGCGATGCGTGCCCTGCTCGACCAGGCCGGCCGCGATCTGGACCGCGTCGGCGACTCCGAAGAGACGGAAGGCACCCGGTCTCAGTGAAGATCACCCGTATCGAGACCTTCCTGGTCCCGCCCCGCTGGCTGTTCTGCCGCGTCGAGACCGACGAGGGCGTGGTCGGCTGGGGTGAGCCGGTCGTCGAAGGGCGCGCCGAGGTCGTCCGTGCCGCCGTCGACGTCCTGGCCGAACACCTTGTGGGCCAGGACCCGTTGCGCATCCAGGACCACTGGCAGGTTCTGACCAAGGGCGGCTTCTACCGGGGCGGTCCGGTCCTCTCCAGCGCCGTCGCCGGCCTCGACCAGGCCCTGTGGGACATCGCCGGGAAGACCTACGGCGCTCCCGTGCACGCCCTCCTCGGCGGCCCGGTGCGCGACCGCGTCCGCGTCTACGCCTGGGTGGGCGGCGACGAACCCGCCGAGCTGACCGAACAGATAGCCGCCCAGGTCGAGGCGGGGTTCAGCGCGGTGAAGATGAACGCCGCCGGAGCCACCTCGCCGATCCCCACCGCCGCCGAGACCGCCGCGATCGTCGCCCGCGTGGCCGCCGCCCGCGAGGCACTCGGCCCGGACCGCGACGTGGCCGTCGACTTCCACGGCCGCTTCACCGCCGCCGGGGCCCGCCGCGTTCTCGCCGAACTCGCCCCGCTGCACCCGCTGTTCGTGGAGGAACCCGTGGTCCCCGAGCACGGCCACCTCCTGGCCGGGCTCGTCGCCGCGAGCCCGATACCGCTCGCCACCGGTGAACGCCTGTACGGGCGCGCCGAGTTCATGCCCGTGCTCGCCGCGGGCGTGGCGGTCGCGCAGCCCGACCTGTCCCACGCCGGAGGCATCTCGGAGGTGCATCGCATCGCCTCGCTCGCGGAGACCTACGGCGCCCAGCTCGCCCCGCACTGTCCCCTCGGCCCGATCGCACTGGCGGCCAGTCTGCAAGTCGCGTTCGCCACCCCGAACTTCCTGATCCAGGAGCAGAGCCGCGGCATCCACTACAACAAGGACGCCGACCTGCTCTCCTACCTCGTCGACCCCGCGCCGTTCCGGTTCGTCGACGGCCATGCCCTGCGCGGCGATACCCCCGGCCTCGGCATCACCGTCGACGAGGCCGCCGTACGTGCCGCCGACCGCACCGGTCACGCCTGGCGCAACCCTGTGTGGCGGCACCCCGACGGTTCCTTCACGGAGTGGTGAGCGTGCCGCTGGACATCGTCACCGACCTTGCCCACGGCGGCCGTTGGACCTCGCTGCGGACAGCGGAGAGAGAATGGCTGTGGCGGCGTGAGGCACCCGAGCGGGAGAAGGTGTCACCTGGCGACACCTTCGTGGACGCGGGCGGACTGGAGGAGTGCGTCCCCACGGTCCGCGGCACCCCCGACCACGGTGACGCCTGGTCCCGGCCGTGGACGCGAGAAGCTGAGACGGACCTCGTCCACTGTGACCGCTTCACCCTGACCCGCGTGATGCGCGGCACCAGCGACGGAGCCGAGGTCGACTACGTACTGACGTCCGACCCGGGCTTCCGCTTCGTGTGGGCCGCGCACGCCCTGCTCGACCTCTCCGACCGCGCGAGGCTGCACATCCGTGACGGAGCGCGCACCCGACTCTTCCCCGAGTCGGCGCCGCTGTTGGACCGGGCGTGGCCGAAAGGCGCCCCATGGGTGGAAGACAGCTGGCCCGCACCGGGCGGACTGCGCCTGGACCGGCTCGGTCCGGACGACGGCACCGCCGTCGGAGCCGTCGTGGACGCCTCCCGCTGCTGCGTCCACGACCACGCCGACCGTCTGTCATTCGCTCTCGAAGCCGAGGGCCAGCCCGTGTCCATCGCTCTGTGGCGCAACCTGGGCGGCTATCCCGCCCCGCACCCCTACCGCAGCACGGGCGTTGAGCCGATGCTCGGTCGCGTCTTCGACCTCGCCGAGGCAGGCCCCGGCGAGGCCGCGCGGGTACCCGCCTCGGGCGAGGTGCGGTGGAGACTGACGCTGACCGCCCACTGCCGTTGTACCTGAACCGACCGGTGAACACCCCGGCTGCCTGAGTAGGCCGCTCCTCCCGCGGCCGGGGGCACCCACCGCATCACGGTGGGTGCCCATCATCCGATCGCCGGTGGTTGCCTGGGCATTCGGGGAGATGTTCGCCTGGGGCGAGGCGGCAGGTCCGTTCATTTCCGGAGCCGTTGCCGCCTACGCTCGGAGCTTCAGCCGGTCATTCCTGTTGTTTGAAAGGTGCTTTCCACAGTCATGCGAAGAGTGAGCCATCCGCGCGGGCGTGCAACGCTGTTGGGGCAGGCGGCCGCCCTGGTGGCAGCCGCGGCCCTGCTCGGCGCCTGCGGGGAGTCCGTCGTAGGTGCACCAGAACGTCCCACGGGCAGACCCTCGGTCCCCTCGTGCTTGACGCCCTCAGGGGAATTGCTGGCCGACATCGACGGCGACGGTCTCACAGACCGCGTCCGGGACCCCTCCCACACCGGTGCTCAACTGACCGTCGCGTTCGGCAAGAAGGCGGGCTACGGCAAACCGGTCGGGGTGCGGAAGCTGATCGACGGCTCCGGTGCCGACGAGAAGGACGTGCTGGCTGCGGTGGCCGACTTCGACGGCGACGGCTGGAGCGATCTGGTCGTCGTGGCCACCGGGCAGAATCAGGGAGACGACGCGATCGAGCCAACCGTGGCCGAGCTGGTGTCAGGCCCCTTCTCGGCCTCCGGCCGGGGACAGCACACCCGGCATCTCGACCTCGGGGAGACACGTGGCATCGCCGTGGCCGACTACGATCACGACCCCCACCCCGACCTGGCGGTGTTCGCCTACTCCGGCGACGGGGTCTATCAGACGGAGGCCCGCCTCGGCGACCGGGATACGGGACTCGCCGACGCGAGTGCTGACACGAGCGCGAGGTACACGGTCGTCGCGGACCAGACAGATGACGACACCCCGAGCAACATGCCCAGGTCGGGCCTGAGCACGTTCTACCCGAAGTGCGGGAAGTCCGGTAGCCAGGGCTGAAATCCGCCGATGCCGCCCAGAAGGGTCGGCCCCGGCGAGGATCGGCGCTGCGGGGCGATGCCGGAATCGATGAGCTGAGGGCCAGTCTCGGTGGCGGAGCCCCTGTCACCGCGGGCCGTCCTGGGCGCGCCGCACCCGGGGAAACGGCGGCCTGGTTCCTTCGGTCCCGCACGGCTCGGCCCGATACTGGGCCCGCACACCTGCAACCACCACCGCTGCCACACCGCACGTGCGGGCCAGCCACCCATCAGCCGCGTGAACAACCCTGCGAGTTTCGACGAGCAGCCGCCTGCCGTGAACGGTCAGCCGGGCATGACGGTGGGACACGAAGACCTCCGTGCGGTGCGGTCCCAGACAGCTCCACCACACCGGAGGTCTTCGCCGTGATCAAGCCCGGCCAGTGTCGACAACGCTCGTGATCAATACACCTGGTCGCCGCGGCTCGGCCGGAATCCGGCGCGCAGTCGGGCTTCGGCCGAGGGGTCCGGGCACGGGAGCAGGTCCAGGGCGGCCAGGGCGGCGCCGAGCAGGGGCGGATCGACGCACACCACGGGGCGGGCGGACGGCACCGCGGCGATGAGACGGCGTTCCACCCCGTCGAGCAGTCCGCGGTGTCCGGCGGCCAGCACGCTCCCGCCGAGCACCACCTCGGGTTCCGGGGAGAGGCCGAGCCGCAGCCGGCCCAGGACGGTGACCGCCATCCTGGCGATCTCGGCCGCCAGTCGGTCCACCAGCCCGGCCGCGATCGTGTCGCCTTCGTCGCAGGCCGCGAACACCGCCGGGCACAGTTCGCTCAGCCGGAGTGCGGGCAGTTCGCCGCTGTGCAGGGCGGCGGTGACGTCGGCGATCGTGGAAAGGCCGAAGTGACCGGTCACCGCCGCACGGAGGGCGGTCTGCGGGCCACGGCCGTCCTCGGCCCTGGCGGCGTGCCACAACGCCGAGCTGCCGACGTCGATACCGCCGCCCCAGTCGCCCGAGATCCGGCCCAGCGCGGCGAAGCCGGTGGTACGGCCGTCGGGGGCGACGCCGACGCAGTTGATGCCGGTGCCGCAGACCACGCCGACGCCCCAGGGCCGGCTGGCGCCTGCCCGCAGTACGGCGTAGGAGTCGTTGTCGACGCGCTGGGTGACCGCCCACCGGCGGGCGCCGACGGCCTGGCGCAGCGCCTTGATCTCGTGCGGGAGGTCGGCCCCGGCGAGAAAGGCCGTGATCCCGTCCACCACGACGTCGGCTCCCACGCCCGCGGAGCCCATCGCCTCACCGCGCAGGGTCGCGAGTACGTTCATGGCGGCGTCGACACCGACCGCCTGCGGGCGGAATCCGCCGCCCCGGGCGCGGCCCAGGACCGTGCCGTCCGCCTTCAGCACGGCCACGTCCGTCTTGGAGCCTCCGCCGTCGACCGCCAGCAGCAGCCCGGTCGCCATCAGGCCCACCACAGATGTGCGCGGTTGGCGGCGACCAGCTTGGCCGCCAGTTCCTCGGCGAGGGACACCTGACCGACCAGCGGATGGGCCAGCAGGGCGGTGGCGACCCGGTCCACACCACCGCGCAGGGCGGCGTCCAGCGCCAGTTCCTCGTAGGCCGTCACATGGGAGATGAGCCCGGCGAACAACGGCTCGACGGCGGAGACGGGCAGGGGCGTCGCGCCGTGGGCCCCGAAGCGTGCCGGGACCTCGATGACGGCCTCGTCGGGGAGGAAGGGCAGCGTGCCGTTGTTGCGTACGTTGGCGACCCGGACGTCACCGGTGTCGGCGGTGAGGGCGTGCACCAACTGGACGGCCGCCTCGGAGTAGTAGGCGCCGCCGCGCTGGTCCAGCAGCGCGGGCTTCTCGGTCAGCGCGGGGTCCGCGTACATCCTGAGCAGGTCGATCTCCATGGCGGAGACCTGTTCGGCGCGCGAGGGTTCGGTCAACTGCTCGCGGAGGACCTCGTCGTGGGAGTAGTAGTAGCGCAGGTAGTAGGAGGGGACGACGCCGAGCCGGCGGACCACCTCGACCGGCATGCTCAGCCGGTCGGCCATGGCCTGGCCGTGCTCGGCGAACAGCTGCGGCAGGACGTCGACGCCGTCGAGCCGTACCGCCCGCTCCCAGGTCAGGTGGTTGAGGCCGACGTGGTCCAGGGTGACCCGCTCGTGGTCCACGCCGAGCCAGTTGGCGAAGGTGCGCTGGAAGCCGATGGCGACGTTGCACAGCCCGACCGCTTTGTGGCCGGCGTCGAGGAGGGCCCGGGTGACGATGCCGACCGGGTTGGTGAAGTCGACGATCCAGGCGTTCGGCGCGCGCTTGGCGACCCGTTCCGCGAGGTCCAGGGCAACCGGAACGGTACGCAGGGCCTTGGCCAGGCCTCCGGCGCCGGTGGTCTCCTGGCCGATGCAGCCGCACTCGTGCGGCAACGTCTCGTCGACGTGCCGGGCGGCCTGGCCCCCGATCCGTAGCTGGAACAGGACGGCGTCAGTGCCGTCGATCCCCTCGTCCGGGTCGGCGGTGGTGGTGATTTTGGCGGGGCTGCCCTGACGGGCCAGGATGCGCCGGGCGAACGGGGCGATGACGTCCAGCCGCTCCGGGTTGGGGTCGACCAGGGCGATCTCGGTGACGGGCAGCCCCAACCGGCCGAAACCGTCGACCAGTTCGGGGGTGTAGGTGGACCCGCCGCCGACAACGGTGATCTTCAACCTTTGACTCCTGTCAGTGTGACGCCTTCGATGAAGGCCTTTTGCGCGAAGAAGAAGACGATGATCACCGGCGCCATCGCGATGAGAGTCGCCGCCATGGTCAGGTTCCACTGCACGGCGTGCGAGGTCTTGAAGGTCGCGAGGCCCACGGCCAGGGTCCAGTGGGCGGGCGTCTCTCCGGTGTAGATCAGCGGCCCGTAGTAGTCGTTCCAGGCGTTGAAGAAGGAGAAGAGGCCGACCGCGACGAGTGCCGGACGCATCATGGGCAGAACCACGCGGGTGAGCACCCGCAGTTCGCCGCAGCCGTCGATCCTGGCCGCGTTGAGGTAGTCCTCAGGGACGGTGAGCAGGAACTGACGCAGCAGGAAGACCGAGAAGGCGTCTCCGAAGAGCGACGGGATCACCAGTGGCCAGATCGTGCCGGTCAGATGCATCCGGGCCCACATCAGGTACATGGGGATGACCAGGACCTGGGGCGGCAGCATCATCATGGTGATGACGCAGAGGAACGCCGCGTTGCGCCCTCTGAACCGCAGCCGCGCCAGCGCGTACGCGATGGGGACGCTGGACAGCAGCGTGGCCGCGGTGGCGGCGACCGCGTAGACCACCGTGTTGGCCAGCCAGGTGCCGACCGGCGCGGTGCTGAAGACCGTGCGGTAGTTGGACCACTGCCAGTGGTGGGGCCACAGGTTCGTGGTGAGGGACTGCCCGTCGGTCATGACCGAGGTCAGGAAGATGAACACGATCGGGCCGACGAAGGCGCAGGCAAGACCGACCGCGACGGCGTGTTCGGCGATCCAGATCAGGGTCTTCCGACGGCCGGCCCTGCCGCGTGCGGCCCGATGGGGCGAGGCGGCACGCGTGGGCCGGGCGGGTGCCTGGGGGACGTACGTCGTCGTCATCGCGGTGACTCCTCGATGTCGAAGCCGGAGGCGCGGCGGAGCAGGACGACGGTGAAGCCCATCGCCACCACGAAGAGCACCACGGCGAGGGCGCAGGCGTAGCCCGCGTGGAACTGGTTGAAGCCGGCGATGTAGAGCTGCTGGGGGTAGGTGAGGGTGGACCCGTCCGGATAGCCGGGCGAGGCCTGGACGTTGCCGTTGGCGACCTGGGAGGCGACCATCGCCTGGGTGAAGTACTGCAGTCCGGCGATCACCCCCGTGACCGTCGCGAACAGCACGACCGGTGAGATCGTCGGCAGGGTGACGTAGCGGAACCGATGCCAGGAACCGGCCCCGTCCAACTCGGCGGCCTCGTACAGCTCGGCGGGCACCTCCAGCAGCGCCGCCAGGAAGATGACCATCATCGTGCCGCTGCCCCACAGGGCGAGCAGGGTCAGGGCCGGCTTGGACCAGTCCGGCGAGTTGAACCACAGCGGTCCGTGGATGCCCAGCAGGCCCAGGATCCGGTTGACCAGCCCGGAGTTGGGGTTGAACATGCAGACGAAGGCGACGGTCGCGGCGACCGGCGGGGCCAGCGCCGGCAGGTAGAACAGGGTACGGAACAGGCTCGCCCCGGCCTTGAGCCGGGCGGTGACCATGGCCACGCCGAGGGCGAAGAGCACCTGTGCCGGGACCATGATCGCCACCAGCCAGCCGGTGTTGCGGATGGCGTGCCAGATCTGCGGGTCGCCGTCCAGCAGGTAACGGTAGTTCCGCAGCCCGACGAAGCCGGCCTGGGAGAACATGTTCGAGTTGGTGAAGGACAGCCAGACCGTCATGACCAGGGGATAGATCAGGAAGACCCCGAAGCCGACCAGTCCCGGTGCCAGGAACAGCAGGACGCGCAGCCGGCCCCGTCTGCGCCGGGCCCGCAACGGCGCCGGGGCGAAGGGACGTTCAGTGACGAGATGCGTGCTCATGACGTGCTCTCCGTTCACTGCCCCAGCTTGAGCGCGGCGTTGTTCTGCTTGTCCACCGCGGCCAGGGCGGCCTTCAGGTCGGGCACGTCACCGCTCTGCCACTTCTCCACGAAGTGGCCGAAGTTGGTGAGATAGGCGCCGCCGTCGCCGCTCGCCGGAGTGGTGGTGGTGAGCGGGTTCTTGAAGACCTCCAGGAACGGCGCGTAGTGCGGGTCCTTGGAGAGCTTCAGCGAGGGCGAGTTGAGCGCTGCGATGGTGGTGGGGACGTTGCCGATCGCGTCGGCCAGCGTGGTCACCGCTTCGGTGTCGGTGGTGAGGTACTTGATCAGTTTCCAGGCCGCGCCCGGGTGCTTGGCGCCACGCGGCATGCCGATCACATTGCCGCCGACGAATCCGGCGCCGGATAGCTGGGACTTGCCTTCGGCGGGCGGTATCAACGCGGTGCCGTAGTCGACGGTCGACTTGTCGTTCTTGATGAACGAGTTGCGCCACTCGCCGTCCACCATCATGGCCAGCTTGCCGGTCTCGAAGGCGTTCTGGGCGGAGAACTCGTCCCCCATGCCCGCCTTGAAGGTCACGAGCTTCTTCACGCCGAACCAGTCGACCAGCTTCTTCTGCCAGGTCAGTGCCTGCGCGAAGGCGGGATCGCCACCGACGTCGGACTGGCCGTCGGACGTGAGCCACTTGCCGCCCCAGCTGGTGACCAGATACTGCGTGAGCATCTCGTAGCCGCCCAGGTACGGCATGAACCCGGCGGTCTTGATCGAACCGTCGGCGTTGAACTTGGTGAGCTTCTTGGCATCCGCGGCGAGTTCGGTCATGGTCTTGGGCGGGTCGGTTATCCCGGCCTCGGCGAACAGCTTCTTGTTGTAGTACAGGCCGAAGGTGTCCGCGAGCCAGGGCATGGTGCAGCGTTTGCCACCGAAGGCGGTGTACGACTGGACGGCCTTCGGGATCTGGGACATGTCCACATGGTCGGCCTTGATGTTCGGGTTGAGGTCCTGGAACGCTCCGCTGGAACACCAGCCGCCGACGTTCTTGGAGTCGAACGAGGACGCCACGTCGGGGGCGGTGCCGCCGCGGATGGCCTGGTTGACCTTGTCGTCGGTCTGCGCGGCGACGGCCTTGACGGTGATGTAGGGGTACTTCTCGTGGAACTTGGCCAGCACGGAGTTGATCGAGTCGACCTCATGCGGGGAGCTGAGGCCGTGCCAGAAGGTGATGGTGACCGGTGTGGTGTCGTCGGCGCCGATGTCTGCCTTCGACGAGGTGCCGCCGGTGGTGCAGGAGGCGGTCAGCAGGGCCGCGGCCGCGATCAGCGACGTGGCTATGGTGCGGCGGGCGGTGCGGGGGACGGATCTACCACGGGACTCGGGCATGTGACCTCCGGCGAATTTAATGACCACTTGTTGACCAGTGGCCATAGGTTGGGGCACTATTTGGCCACTGTCAAGCAAGTCCATGGCTGGAAACTGACGGGGATAAGTCATCAAAACGTTACTTTTCTCCACGCCGAGAGTGACCACCGGTAAGGGGAGTTGGTAGGAATGGTCAGCGGTGAGAGCCGTTGGGAGAAGCGGGAGCGGATCCGCACCCACCTTCTCGACCTCGTCGAGGAGACCGGGTCGGGACGCCCCATCCCCGGAGAACGGCAGCTGTGCGAGGAACTCGGGGTGTCCCGCCCCACCCTGCGCTCGGTGGTCGACGAGTTCGTCCGTGACGGCCGGCTGGTGCGTGAGCACGGGCGCGGCGTCTTCGTCGCCAAGGCCAAGGTCGCCCAGTACCTGAGCGGCGCCACCCCCGGGCAGGCGCCGGTTCTGGGCGTCGGCGCCGTTGACGGCACCTGGGCCAGCCGCACCCTGGACTTCAAGACCATCGCCGCAGGGCCCAGGATCAGCCGGCGACTGGGCACGGCGCCCAGCGAGCAGATTCTGCGGATCATCCGGCTGCGGACGGTGGACGGCGACCCGATGTGTGTGGAGACGCTGCATGTACCGCACGCGCTGGTCCCCGGACTGACCGGCCGCGACCTGGAGACCGACTCGTTCTACCGGTTGCTGAGCGGGCGTTACGAGATCCTGCTCACCGACGCCTCGCAGAGCATCGAACCGACCGTGGTCGACGAGTGGGAGGCCGAACTGCTCGGCGTGTCCGTGCACACCCCCGCCCTGCTGTTCGAACGGGCGGCCAGGGACGCCGACGGCCGGGTGGTGGAGTTCACCCGCTCCGTCTACCGAGGTGACCGCTATCGCATCTTCACCCAGCTGTCATTGGCCGCACAGCCGGACGGCGGACGTGTCGTCGACGGCTCCTGGTCGGCGGCCACCGCCGTCCCCGGAGCCGACACCCTGGTCTTCGACCCTTACTGGAGCAAGTAGGACCTGTCCGCCCAGGTCCCCAGGGACTCGCGCCCTACAGCCCACCGCGCCTGTCATCCGGCCGACGCGGCGATCCAGCACGCCCCCTTCCCGCTGCCCCGCCCACCGTCCGAGCGCGTCGGGCACCCCCGTGTGCCCGCCGCCCGGTCGGGTATACGCCCACCCGGTGCCGCGTCAGGCTGCCGCCGGACGTCGAGGCGCTCGCCCACGGCGCGCACCTGCGCGCACCTGTGGGCACCAGGGGACCGGACCGATCAGGAATCGAGAAACGCGGGTCTACGAGCCGCTGCCAGGCCCGGGCCCAATTCGCATCGCGGTAGGCGTGCTCGATCCGCCGGCTGAGCTTGGCAGGCCGCAAGAGCGTGGTGAGCGGGGTGTCTTCGGGCAGGTCGGAGAGCCAGAACCGCACCGGCTCCGGCTCGGTGGCGGGCCATTCAGCCAGCAGCCTGTATGCGGCATGCCGGCAGTTCCGGGCCGTCGACGGCCTTGTGGACGTGGGAAGCGGACAGCCGAGAGCTCCAGCCCTCCGCCTGGTCGCGGGGAGGGCCGGAGCTCACTTGTCGCTCAAGGCCGGCATGGCGGAGGGGTCGGCCCAGCCGCATGGCGTAACCCGCGTGGTGCGGTTCCTTCGCCCCGGAACTCCCCGAAAGCTCAGAAGCCGAGGTCGTCCCGGTAGTCGATACGGTTGCCGTCGATCCGGTGCCGGTCCTGGCAGGTGTGCGGGCGGCCGCCCAGGGTTTCGTCGTGGCGGCCGTCGGCGGTACAGCACCCACCTTGCGAACCGGTCGTCAGCCCGAGGCGGCGGTGAGCGCTCCGAGGGCGCTGGCCTGAGTACGCCAGTCGGTCTGGTTGGGGCTGGTGCCGGCCCAGCGTTGGCCGAGGGCGTTGAGGGAGCTGCGGTCCTGCGCCCACAGCGTGTCCGCCTGCTTCGTGATGTAGCCCTGGTAGGTGCTGGACCCGGTGGTCTTCGCGAGATCGGCGAAGTGCCGCATGAAGATGCCCTTGAACTGCTTCTGGTTGTCGTCGCAGGACGCCGAGCCGATGTCGCAGGATTCGGTGAGAACTCCGCCGCGGGTCAGCGTCGGGCTGCTGACGGCGGCGTCGGCCAGGGTGCGTGCGGTGGTCAGCAGCGAGCTGTCCCCGGTCGTCTTCGACAGTTCGGTGAAGGCGCCGATGGCCAGTCCCTGGTTGTAACTCCACACGGTGCTGCCGTTGTTGGCGCAGGACGCGTTCAGCCCGTCGTTCACCAGCCCGGAGGAATTGATCATCCCGCTGGACCTGTACCAGGCGGCGGACGTCTTGGCCCGCTGGAGCCATACGGTGTCGCCCGGGATGCGCTGGTGCAGTGCGGTGGTCAGCCAGAGGTACTGTCCGTTCGTCACGGCGTTCTTGTAGGTGCGCTCGCGGTCCCACCACACGCCGCCGCCGCACGTGCTGGTGTCCCAGTACTGGTGGACGTACTTGGCGATGGTGACCGCCTCGTTCAGATAGCGGGAGTCGCCGGTGTAGTCGTATGCGTCGATCCAGGCGATGGCCCACCAGCCCGAGTCGTCGATGGAACGGCTGATGAAGTCGCCCTCGATCGCGTCCGAACCGCGCACACCGGCGGCGAAGGTGCCCTTGTTCTGGTCGAAGGTGCGCGCGATGGCCCAGTCGTAGCTGTGTGTGCCGGTGGTCTTCGCGAAGCCGATGAGGGAGCTGAGGGTGGCGGCGGAGTTCCACCAACTGCTGGGCCACCAGCCGTTGTAGGGGTCGTACGAGGTCATCAGCGCGTCCGCCGCCGCGCGCGCCCTGGTCGGCGCGGGCCTGACCCACGCGGTGCAACTCCCCTCGTTGTGGCCGGCCTCGCGGCCGCAGGCGCGGACCGCGCCGCCGTAGAGGAGGCCGCGGGGGTCACGCGTGGCATACATCGCGGTACGGGTGCCGGTGGCCCCGGACGGAGTGCTGGTGCGGCCGAGGGAGGAGCCGTCCGGCCAGGTCGAGCCGCCGTCCCAGGAGCGGTCCAGCCAGATCTCGTCGCCGGCGCCACCGGTGTCGATGCTCGCCCAGGCCATGGAGTTCTTCTGGTCGACGTGCAGCCGGATCGTGCGGCCGTAGAGGGTGGTCGACGGCACCGGCTGGTCGTCGCCGGCCGCCTGGCCGGCGCCGGTGCCGTCGCAGAGTGTGTCGCAGACGGTCGGGTAGACCCAGTTCGTACAGCCGACGCCGGCGGCGTCGCCGCACGCCCGCACGAGCCCGCGTTTGTGGTTACGGGGGTCGGTGATGTTGTACATCAGCGTCCTGGTGCCGGTCCAGGAGCTCGGGACGCTCGCTTTGCCGAGCAGTCCTTCCCAGGTGGCGCCGCCGTCCCAGGAGCGGTCCAGCCACACCGAGTCGCCGGTCACGCCGTTGTCGATGCTGGCCCAGGCCATGTCGTCCGCGTCGGAGACGTGCAGTTCGAGGCGACGGCCGTTGAGGTCCTTGTTCGGTACCGGAAACGTTTCCTGGCGGGCCTGTGAGGGGTCGAGCGTGTCGCAGGCCAGTACGCACACCTGGGTGGCGGCGGCCGCGGGCGTCGCGGCCGGGACCAGGGCCACGAACGCGAGAGCGGCCGTCAGCAGGAAGCTGAGAAGCCATGGTCTGACAACGATGTCGGATCTGCGTGGGGACATCGGAACTCGCCTCGATTTCACGATGGGGGACGCCGGTTGGCGGGCGTGACCGGGGCCGACGGCTCGTACTGAGCCGGGCGGAATCGAGCACTGGTCCATACCTGTCTCCGAGGCAGTGAAGCGGCTTGGCGGGACCCTGTCAATCCCGTCAACGGGAGTCTGCTACAGGGGAATTAGTGGTGGCCGCGACGGGTTGACACCCGGTTTTCGGGCGCCCATCATCGGTGGAACTTCGACGAGGCCTCTCGTGCATCCAACTGTCCCCGCAGTTACCCGGCTTCGTACGGCAAGGTTTTGAATCGTTTCATGACTCGCGTTACCGTGCTCCCGCACTCGATTTGGGAGGTTCCATGCGTCGCCGTCCCCCACTGAGCAGATCGCCAGGCCGGCACCACCTGCTCGCCGTCGCCGTGGTCGCGGCCACCGCGCTGGCCGCGGGTCCCACGCAGTCCGCAGGTGCCGCACCGGCCGCCCCCAAGGCGACCACAGCGGGCGCCGATCAGGCGGCCATTGACGCCCTGAACTACTCGCCGACCTCGCGCACCCTCAAGCCGACCGCGGTCTACCGAACGTCCGGCAGCGTCGCGAACCCGCAGAACGTCCTCAGTGGACAGCCGACGCGGATCTCCGGCTCGCAGTCGGCCATCACCCTCGACTTCGGGAAAGAAGTCGGCGGTGTGACAACGTTGTCCTTCGGCGGTACCAGCAGCAGCGGGCAGCGGGTCGGCCTGGCCTTCAGCGAATCGTCCCTGTACGTGGGCAACAACAGCGACCGGAGCAGCGGACGCGACGGCGAGGACGGCGCCCTCTACGCCACGGCCTCAGCCAACGGCACCTACACGGTGCCCACCGCTCAACAGCGGGGCGGTTTCCGCTACTTGACGGTCTTCCTGGACACCTCGGGCTGGGTGGACCTCAACGGCGTCAGCCTCAACTTCACCGCGGCGCCGGGCAAGGCCAACCCGGCCGACTACGCCAACTACTTCTCCTCCAGCGACGAGCTGCTCAACAGCATCTGGTACGCCGGGGCGTACACCGTGCAGCTCAACACGATCGCCTCCAAGCAGGGCCGCGCCTGGCCGCCGCCGTCCTCGGCATGGGACAACGGCGCCACCGTCGGCGTGGGTGACTCCGTCCTGGTCGACGGGGCCAAGCGCGACCGTACGGTGTGGCCCGGCGACCTGGGCATCGCCGTACCCACGCAGTACGCGTACTCCAACGACCTCATCTCGACTCGCAACGCGCTCACCACGATGTACGACGCGCAGTCGTCGGCGGGTGAAATCCCCTGGTCGGGACCGCCGTTCAACCTCACCGGTTCGGACACCTACCACACCTGGACCCTGCTGGGGACGTCGACGTACTACACCTACTCGGCCGACCGGGCGTGGCTGGACTCCGAATGGGCCAACTACAAGCGTGGGATGGCCTTCATCACCAACAAGATCGACGGCAACAACCTGCTCAACGTGACCCGCACCCAGGACTGGGCCCGGGTCGGTCAGGGCGGCGAGAACATCTCCGCCAACGCCTTGCTGTACGCCGCGCTCAAGGGCGGTGCCACGCTGGCCACGGTCGAGGGCGACAGTGCGCTCGCCGCGAGTTGGAACAGCAAGGCGGCCGCCATCAAGGCCGCGGCCAACTCCCTGCTGTGGGACGCCTCGAAGGGCATGTACAAGGACAACCCCAGCAGCGGTCTGTATCCGCAGGATGGCAACTCCCTTGCCGTCTGGTACGGGTTGACCGACTCCACGGCCAAGTCGAAGAGCATCATCACGGGGCTCGGAAAGAACTGGGGCATCTACGGCCCCGCCACCCCCGAATGGGGCGGCAACGTCTCGCCGTTCGCCGGCGGCATGGAGCTGAACGCCCGCTTCACGGCCAATGACGACTACGGCGCCCTCGCGCAGATCCGCCGCACCTGGGGCCACATGCTGAACAGCGACATCGGCACCAAAAGCACCTTCTGGGAGGGCATCAAGGCCGACGGCGGTCTCGCGTACGGCGGTTCGTTCATGAGCCTGGCCCACGGCTGGTCCACCGCGCCCACCTCCACGCTCACCTTCGACGTGCTGGGCACCGCCCCGGAGTCGGCGACCGGCACCTACCGCTTCGTCCCGCACCCCGGCGACCTGACCAGCGCCGAGGGCCGCATCACCATGCCGCAGGGCGCCATCAACGCGTCCTGGTCCCGCGCCCCCTCCGCAGGCACCTACTCGGCGCACCTGACCAGCCCGTCCGGCAGCACCGGCCGCATCGGCGTGCCGAAGTTCGGAGGCGACATCTCGGTATCGGTGAACGGCAAGGCCGTCTGGAGCAACGGCACCTTCACGCCCACCTCCGGAATCACCGGCGCGAGCCAGGACGACACCTACGTCTACCTCACCGGCGTCGCCCCGGGCAGTTACACCGTGACCGCCGCCGGACTGGGCAATCCCTCGCCCCCCTCCGATCCCGGTTCCGGCGCGCTGCGGGCGGGCTTCACCAAGTGCGCGGGCGAGGGCGGCACCTGCTCCTTCAGCGGCACCCGCTCGGTCGCCTACGGCGCCGGGACGTACACGTACAAGACGGTGACGAGCAGCACAGCCTGCACCAACGACTCCTTCGGCGGCGACCCGGCGTCGAATCTCGTCAAGTCCTGCTACGTCGCCGACGCGGGCGGCCCGCCCGGATACACCGCCTGCGCGGCCGAGAACGGCACCTGTGCCGTGCCCGGCTACAACCGTGACGTCGCCTACGGCGCCAACGGCAACTTCGTCCACCAGGTCACCAACGGCTCCGTCGCCTGCACCAACGCCCACTTCGGCGATCCCATCGACGGCGTCGCCAAGTCCTGCTATCTGCCGCCCGCCGGAGCGCCGGCCGGTGGCTGGACCAAGTGCGCGGACCAGAACGGCACCTGTTCGGCCGCCGCGGGACAGCCGGTGATGTACGGCGCCTTCGGAGCGTTCACCACGGCCACGGCCACCGGCGACACCGCGTGCACCGACGCCAGGTTCGGCGACCCGATCCCCAACGAGTCGAAGGCCTGTTACACCGCCACCGGCGGCCCGGTCGGCTACGCCACGACCTGCTCCGCCGAAGGCGGCACATGCGCCTTCAGCGGACAGCAGACCGTCGCGTACGGCGCACGGGGCCGCTTCCTCTACAAGTCGTTCACCGGTGGCACCGGCTGCACGACGGCGGCATTCGGTACCGATCCGCTGCCCGGCGTGAGCAAGTCCTGCTACCTGACCCCCTGAGGGGCGCAAGGACTACGAAGCTGGTTCCCCAGGGGTTGGCGCCGAGGGGCCAGCCCCGCTGCCGGCCGGCGAAGGCCGCGTAGTGGGTGTCTCCCGTGGCCCTGGTGTAGAGGCGGGCGGTGGCCACGAGCCACGAGCCCGAAGGTGTGCGGTACGGCGTCGAAGTCGTCGTAGACGGTTGCCTGCGCCGTCGGCACGAGACGCGGGGCTGGGGCCGAACCGACCCGCCATCGCGGCACGGCAGTTGTACACGGGA
>Ga0307514_10001751_pt1 | contig 24791 bp, 20 predicted proteins | sample 16_EM_MG_FD_203088 | JGI IMG/M metagenome (GOLD analysis project Ga0307514, IMG submission 203088) | Populus trichocarpa ectomycorrhiza microbial communities from riparian zone in the Pacific Northwest, United States - 16_EM | ecosystem: Host-associated > Plants > Roots > Unclassified | place... | reverse complement strand
GCGTTATTAACAAAAAAAAAAAAAAAAAAAAAAAAAAAAACTCCCCCCTCATCACTGTCTTCATCTTCCTCCACCACCTCATCCAACCAATTCGCTGCCACTCTACCAACCTTTTTTCGGCATCAACCATTATGCCAGTTGCCAAGAGAAATACCACAACGCTCAGGGTCCCATTCGTGGACTTGCGTGGGTGGAACCCACGACACTCCCAATACATAATGGCTGCATATAATTTCTATTAATATTTCAGTTTAAATTATTGCCTATTTGCATAAGGGTCATTTAATCATAATAATGTTCTATACTCCAAATATTAATCCACGTGAAATACTTCTTGTCATATATACTATTACCCTGAACTATTTTTCAATCTGAATAGGGAGCATGTTGTATTCTATGTAGATCACAAGTAAAATAGTGGGAATATGTACACATACCTTAGAAAAAACACGTAGATAGTATACTTTTGTTATTAGCTCATGGGAAATATTTTCAAGTCATATATATTAGTTACTGTAGTTAAAAAAGCAGGAATAGAAATTAAGAAGGCGGAAATGGAGATGAAAAGGGAAAGAGTGGCGGCTGAAGAGAGAATGTCAGATGGGAGGGTAGCATCTGAGGAGAGAATTGCTCAGATTCAGGCTGATGAACATGTAGGTTATGAACGGGGGAATTTTGGTAAAGACGTAAAAGCGAAGCGGAGTATATTCAATGAAGACGAGCTATCGTACATAGAGCGCGCTATAGATTTGTATGCTATGGACCTAGTGCTCTCTGTTCATTTTTCCCAGTGAATTCCTGGCTCTTTTATTCTTCGCAGCCTGTCCAAATTGCCTCCATTAGGATACCCCTTTGATCAGATTGCTTCCATTTGCATCCCGTGACCTTTGTACTTCCCCGTGGCTTCTTACGTCACGAAGCGCACCACGATGTCGTATTCCAGTACGTTTTGCTTCTGTATTACCATCTTGTTCCCTAGTATATTTTCTTCATGTTCATTATTTTCTGCTTCTGGTTCATCTGGTATATCTTTTCCTAACCAGCTTTGGCCATCTCGCATACCGTAGAGGATATTATGCAGGACTACACAGGCCATTGTCCAATTGATAACTCGGTTGTGCCCCCCCCCACCCCCGGTTCCTTATCCATATCGATGCGAACTGGTATGCTGTAGAGTGTAGGCCAACGTCCTTTTGAGAACTCCGAATGCATGTTCTACTTTCACTCGTGGATATTCTTCTGGGTCAAAACTGGCATTCGAGCTATCGTAGAGAGCAGTCGATTTGAAGGCTGTAGAATCATGCACGCTGGCAGTATAATTGTCCATCCCAGTCACTTGTAGATTAAAGCCGTAGGTTTTTTTTTCTAGAAAAATAAGCCCCAGAATCAACCATAGGCTTATCTCGAAGGACAATATTTGAACTATCCAGAAAACCAATGCAACGCCTGGCTACACCAGCCCCTCGCACTGGCCAGTAGCATGATTGTACGCCAGGTATATTTCCATAGAGTCCCATATCCAATATTCATGTGTATCGATATCAGCTGACCTTACAGTGATTCACCAAGACTTGATATCGCAACTCTACATCAAACAGCTAAAAATTAGTGTCGCTCATCGCTCAGGTCATGTGACTTGGTGAAAGATATTTTTGGTCATACAAATTAAATAGCTGTTTAAATTTTTGCCTGCACAGTATCCGTATTGCATATACGCATATACATCAGTACAGCTCATGCAGTACAATACACCAGCGGCATTTGTCTCCCAGTTTGCAGGGGGCATGCAGCTGTTAATGTGCTGCGGTGCGGCGGCAAGCTTGCGACGTGCAGCATCTCGTTTCGCGGGGCCTCGGGGATGGATGTATCTATGACAGCGGGCAGCACCCCAATTACATCTTCGCTTCGAGTGTTATCACAGCAACAGTAGCGAACAATCCATGTTAGGACCAGATATACCCAGCTATGAGGAGGCGCCCGCGAGTCGCAATGATACAGGGCCTCAGGGAGGTAGCCCAGAGCAGGAGGTAGAGGAAAGTATTGGGTTACTGGGACCAAACTCGAACTACCGGCGGCCGACAGTGCAGGATGCGAGGAACTCAGAGGATTCACTGATGGGGTCTGTACGGCCACGCAGGTCGTCCGATGAAAGTCTACATTGGGAGATGCAACAGTTTGAGGTTATAGATCCGCCGGCAGCAACAGAGAGTCGATCATTATCGCGTTCATCATCAAGGAGGGCGTATCACCAGTTCCAGAAACGACTATCGATAATTGCCAGTTCGGTATCGTCAAGGTTTCAGCTGCCACGGGTGAATTGGCGATGGAAGTGGAAGTGGAATTGGAAGTGGCCAAGCTGCAGTATCCCGAGTATTTCTTGTATGAAGTACGTTGAGTTTCTGCTATCGTATTATAGGATACTTGCGGTGTTTTTTGTCATGATGATTGTCTATGCCTTGTTGGTGTCGGATTTGTTCAATTTCCGAGGGAGAACGCTGCTTGGACAGGTTTTTGATCCAGCGTCTGTGCAGAATTATGCAATTAATCACGTCAAGGTGGAGAAGATTCAGCATTATTTGGAGTATTTGACCAGTTTCGGACATATAGCTGGGACGGAGGGCGATAGAGCGTTGGGGAAGTATATTGAGGGGGAGTTCAGGAGCTTTGGGATGGATGTGGTGGATACCGAAGACTTCCATGTCTTTTTGAATTACCCAAAGAAGGATGGAAGGTCACTTTCCATTATACATCCGAAGAATCAGGCGTGGACGGCGAATCTAGAGGAGATGGGTACTCAGGGTTTGGCTGAACATCCACATGTTTTCCATGGGTATGGTGCGGAGGGGGTGGTACAGGGGAGGTTGATATATGCTGGATATGGAAGACCGGAGGATTACACGCTATTACAAAAGAACGGAGTGGACTTCACTAAGGCGGTGGTGTTGGTGAGGCAGGGTGGGTCAGTCTCGGATCTGGGGATGGTTGTGAAGAATGCAGAGAATGCGGGGGCTATTGGGTGTTTGGTTGGGTCAGGAGATTGGGAGGCTAAATCTGCGATTGGGGAAGGGAACATGGTCATTCGGGGTTCTGTGGCTTTGATGAGCCAGGTGATGGGAGATGTTCTTACACCGGGGTATGCCAGTAAGCCGGATGCACCAATAGTACCCAAGAAGGGGAACCCGGGGCTTGTTAATATACCGAGTCTTCCCATCGTACGCTTCTCTCCACGTTCACTGTGTCCCAGTTGGTCAAGACCTGGAACTAATTGCCCACCAGTCACGAAACAATGCAATGCATTTAATAAAAACCCTCGAAGGCTTCGGCTCCCCTATCAAGTTTGATGGGGAAAAATCGAAGTTTTGGACTGGTAACAGCTCCTCCCCCATCATCAAGCTTGACAACGCCCTCGTCGACAAACCCAAACAGAAGATCACCAATATCTTCGCCCTAATCCGCGGCACAGAGCAGCCAGAGCGGCAAATCATCATTGGCAATCATAGAGATGCATGGTGCTGGGGTGCATCCTCCCCCAACTCTGGGACGGCTGTAATGTTGGAAGTTGCGAGGCTGTTTGGGGAAATGATGAGTTTTGGTTGGAGGCCATTGAGAACCATACTTTTCGCGAATTGGGATGCTGGGGAATATAATCGGGTTGGGTCTACGTATGTACCAACCCCTCACATGCTCTCACACTATGAGGCTGATATATATATGTGAATGCAATAGTGAATGGGTCGAAGATCACGCCGACGACCTCCGCCACAACGGCATGGCCTACATCAATCTCGCGACTGCTTTTTCTGGAAACAGCTTTACCGCCTCCGGCTCCCCTGCTCTAGAATCTGTTCTCCTAAGAATACTGTCTCGCGTAAACGACCCAATCTCAAATACTCCGCTCCATGATCTCTGGGGGAAGAAGAAACTCCCCGGGTTAGGCGCTGCAGGGGATTATGGTGCGTTCCAGCATTTCGCAGGGATGACCTCGATCGACATTGGGTTTAAGTCCCCATATGATCATACCGGTGCTGGTGTAGTCGATTCCTGCTATGATACATACTCACTTCTGACCACGCTTGACCCCAATCTCGACTATCTGTCTGCTATTGCGCAGATTCTGTCGTTGCTGATCTTGGAGTTGGCGGATAGCTCGAATATGCCCTTCAACATGACAAACTACGCTGCCTCTGCTCTCACCTGGTACTCTGATCTCGATTCCTACGTCACAAAAAAGGCCTCTGAGCAAAAGCAGAAGCTAGATCTTAAACCACTCAAGGAAGCAGTGGAGTTGATGCAGAAGAATATGCCGGTCTTTGATGATAAAGTCCAGGAGTGGACGCATGACGAAGGCGATGTTTTTGTTGAGTTTGATAAAAGTGTATCTGCGATTCATAGGATTAGCCATAATGCACGCATGGCGAACTTTGACCACCACCTTGTGGAGGAGGAGGGGCTATGGAAGAGGGAGTGGTTTAAACATGTTTTAATGGCGCCGAAGGTATACCCTCCCTGCTCAAAGTTGGTTGTTGTTGCTGTTGCTGTTGCTGATGGGGTACTACCCTGAACTTGCAGAGAGATAATGGTCATGAGGTCACATACTTCCCATCTATTCGGGACGCAATAGACGCAGGAGATTGGGGTGCGGCGCAGAAGAATGTGAGGAAGGTTGCGAAGAGGTTGTTGGCGGCAACGGATAAGATATTGAATTAGTAATTGGTTTTGACTCCCCCTCCTCCTTGAGGATATCCTTTTCTGAATATTGATTTAATTCACTCGAATGTATAAATAAAGATTTTCCTATTTTTATTCCTTTACATATGTAATTTTTGTGTGTCCTTTTATATGTTTACTACTAGCCTCTGCTTTTTTGTGCACATGAGAAATATAGATAGCACTAGTATCCGTAAGTCATACGTACTTGTTGGCTATGAAGTGGAGGAGTTGAGGGTAAGTAGATACAGAGTTCTTTGTAGGTACATACATCGCATGTCATGCATAGGGCAACACAGAGACACTTTTTCTTTTTCTTTTCTGAGTCTATACGCCTTTCCCCCGAAGGGAGCCTTGGGCTATGAGGTGTCACAGGGACACTATTATAGTAGAGTAGATGCGATTAGGTGGCACAGCACGCTGAACCCTGGTCAGAAAGAGTTATACCAAACAGATATGCATAATTTTTCCTACTTGATTTTCCGCCCTGGATTGACCCAAAAGTATCCCGTTACCACCAACGACATTGTGGGTATAGGCCTCCTTAACTATTCTTTTGAGGGAATTAGCAACTCGCCGTATTTACTTAGGAGCACCGCCGACCTCGTGATTGTAATCAAGTTGGAAAAAGATGTCTGTGAAGCTAGTCACGGGCAAGCAGCCATACAGTTAATGGCCGCCAATAACAGTAGTTGTTAAAATTTCAGAATTCGACGTCACATATCTTACCACCTACCCCGAATGGCATTTTTCACCGATTTTCTCTTTTATCCAGTGCAGTCGTAGTAGCCTTCAGTGCCTCAGTTAACAACCACTTAATGATCTCAAGAGTCTCCTTTCTATCCTCTTGCATGCGTTGCTTCCCATGACACCATGTTAGCTTGAACTTAGACTTCCCGTTCCATCCCTTGGCATCAGCCACAATCTCAAATCATTTTTCGTTTTGACAAAATAGACTTCATCTGAACCGCGTTTTGTGCCACCCCTGGTTGTCATGACTCCCATACTCGTTTGTGATAAAGCCGGACTTCATAAAGCCTGATTCCGAGGTTCTGATAGGAAGCCAGAGACAACCGCGGAGAAAGGAGTGCACATAGAGTGCGAAGCTTTGTGGCAGTCTTCGAAGAGTGGGTGTGATAAAAAGTAAAGTGTCACTCTATACATTAGAACGAAGAGAGTCTGCGCGGGTGGGTGTGAGATTACATATGTACCTCGAGAAATAAGAGACTGCGTTTCAGATTCCAGTTTGGTATGTGATCGCAAATTCCGTATAACCGCAATAGGTACCTTGCTCATGGTCCAGTCGGGGAAAGATTTTGCAGGATTCCACTAAAATTTTTGACTGTCATCTAATCCTTCGCAACCAAAAAGTAAAGCAATACTCGAGGCTGTTCATTTGCCTCCGGGCTGCAAATGGTACCCTCGCCTGGTTTAGATGGGTACAATCCTCAGACTCAGGATGTCTCTTGCAAATCGGCCCACCAAGCATGTCCAGCGCTGGGGTATTTATATCCACGTCCCAGGGAATTGATGTCGTCCTTGCTGGCCCAATGATCAGTTTGAATGGTACATGGGACGGTTTTGAAATTTTCTCTTTATAACATCCAGTCGTTTCCAATTCATAAGAGACCTCCGGGGATGAGCCCGTGCCTGTGTTTCACCGCATCGGGAATTGTTAGAGGTTCCTCCACTGGTTGTTCATTAAGAGAGTACCGGTCGAGTTGGAGCAGTGGGGTTTTGGTGCACAAGACTCTCTTTGGCTTGTAAGTAGGCAAATTCATCCCAGTTTGGTTGCACAACCCCTCGTAGAGGTAGGTACTTAAGTCAAGAACTATTTCCATATCTGAGCACAAAGTCTCCAAGCCGTCCCCAACACCTAAACCATGTATGGGATCGCTATTAACTAGAGAGATTGGGTATTTTTAGATGACAACATAGGCGAGACAGCGCCACACTAGGCATGATCGGTACAGTCAGTGGTTCTCTACCTCAGTAGTTATATAGGGGGGGGGTTTTTAGGGAGGGATTCCCCGGACCGGTGTAGAGGGGGAGTTGTATATACTTCCTTTTTTTTTTTAATAATCCTGGGATGAGTTGTTGCTGGTGGCGAGGATCCAGTACCTATCCAGTAACGATGACCAACTATTAGGAAAAGTTTCCAGTATGGGGAGTATATTGCTAATTGTTTACAGGTTGCTGCGGATGTAGATGAGGTATTTGGTTTGTGCGATGGGTTCAATATGGTCACAGAATGATGACCCCCCTCCTCTATCTAGGGACCGATCCCAGATTATGCGAGATAGTATGCCCGAGGCGATATGTCCCATATAAATATCAATCGAGATATCCAATGTCTTGTGGGTACACCAAGCCCCAGTTTGCAGCCTCCCATATCTAGCTAGAGGCTAGGTAGCCTCGAACCCATGCTCGTGAACTTAAGGCTATCATTAGTCTGGTTGGCACAAGCCCCTCGGTAGCAGACTACGGTAGGCTATCATACCTAATAACCCATGCAATGTAATTTTTTTTTGAGTAGGTGGCAAAGCCTACCCCATACAAAAGAATACGAGAAAGTAAAATATTATATATATATATACATGCATCTGGAGACAACATGTACTGTACATAAACCCGTCCCCCGTCACTATATATCGATTAACCCCCGATCGATGAATTGCTCCAGCTGACAAGACTTTCGTATTCGATGGGGCTATGCTGTTGATTCTACTGGCTTACATCACGTTTATGCATGCGCAGGTAAGTCAGGCAAGATGTCTTTGCACCACCTGTTTATGACTGCTTGCTGTGTTACGCTCGATCTCAAAGAACAAGTCATCCTCCCCTCCATGTGACTCTTTGCATAAATACCCACTCGGGAGCTTCCGGGAGTCGCGTCCGCAGATCCATCTCGTTATTATCAAAATCTCGCCCAGGGGTTGATATTGTAGCCTCATCTCAATTTATCTCCTTTTTTTTCCCATGTCTCTTGTTCCGTTTCTTGTCAGGCATACCAGGGGGTAATTGATTGGACGCCTTACCTACCTAGGGTCGATACTGGGGGCTCTTGCCTTGGCCCATCGCTGCTGAGCTCATGAGGTATTTATCGATGTTGAACTTCCGGCTGGAGAAGCTGAGGCAGTGATGAGAGCAGGGGGTATATCCACGATGTGGACAAATTAAGAACAGGGGCTCCCAGGACTAGGTATTGAAAAGAGTTGGTTACTGCTTGGTTTGGATGATGTAGTGCGGTAAGATGAAAGTTGATATCCAAGGCACCTTAAACAATACCGTTTCACGTTGAAGGCGGACGAATAAAAATTGAGATGAGGGATACAAGTTAGCCTGACTAAACGTACATGGCAAATACCATCCTTGAGATTTTCATCACCTGCAGCTGTGGAGCAATTCAGCCCAAAGATACCAAGCTGTGCGCATTGCCTCGTTTCGCCTCATACACAAGGCATAAATATGCTTGTTGATGACTGAACCACCCTCATATGTCCCGGCAATAGTGCTTCCGATATATCATGGGTATCGCGCAAGTTGTACCATCAAACCACCTGATCATAGACCCATATACAATTTTGATCGTAAAGTTACCAGGTACTTGTGGGCACATTGACAGCCTATGCTGGGATGTCGAGGACTCTGTTAGTTTCGCGGTGGGTAGTGAAACATTGGTGTGATTTTCTACCTAACGCTAAGGACAGTGGCGGGCCGTAAACTGCTACCGAATATTTAAGCTATGACTGGTTTCTATCCATAGTGACGATTTATTCATGACGAGTTTAAAAGCGTCACGTGGGGGCGACATCACATCACATCCATGCACCGGGATGGTCACTTCCAAATGAGAGACGTTGCCCCACTAATTGCTCCCGTATGATAGCATCAGATCGTTTATACGTTCGTAGAATGAAATCTACATATCATATCCACTGGGAAAGAACACTCCATGTCGCTTTTTAGAGTCACTTTTTTTTGACCTTGTATATCGACTTTCTGGCGTGAGCTTGGCCTATGTCTTAAAAAGCGACATGGAGCGTTTTCCCAGTGGATGCGGTACATGATGGGGGGGGTCACCAATATTTTGCCAACCGAATGATGGAATTATCTACCAAATGAACCCTAGAAATGACATGAGTAAATACCGCACCAGGAACCAAATCACTCTTGTGCGATGCAGATTCAATGTGTATAGTATACCGAGATCGTATGACTGATGAATCAAGATGTTAAGCTTGCACAGAAAAAAAAGTAAATAAGAGAACTTGCAAGCGATTCCCAGCCAGCAATATTGACTCTTAAGTGGAAGATTACATCCGCAGAATATGTACATGCATATGTATGTGAGGAGCCAATGTGCATGAGAGATGGGATGGAGACCCAAAATACCAAGGGTGAGGTATAACAGCTCAAGCTGCTGCCACTGTTGTATAATATATTGGCACAGACAATCCAGGTACACTACTCACTTGATACTCTAGATAAAATGGACCCCCGCTGATTAACAGAGCCGTTGGTTTGAATGTTTCCAGGCCACAGGAGACGAAGAAGGGGACACATCAAATGGCTTGGTTGGTAGATGGAGGCAGTTGACAGATTGTGGCCTTGAGAGCTGAATGGATTACCGCATGTACGGATTTGTGCATCAAAATGTATATGAGAGGTGGAGGCCGCCAGACTGAGTGGAAGTACTTTGCATGGGACTGACTAGTCCAAACGCATGTTCCTGTTCTCGTACCATGAACCATACTAAAGTACTTCCTCGCGAGCGAGCCCATCTCCAGGACCAGTAAAGGGGTAAAGGATAAATGAGGGTTCATGCAAGCTACAGAGAAAAGGTAGTACTCTATCTAAACTGACAACCTCAAATTATATGATATCATCTACATCACACCTTCAATAACGTCAAACGCTGTTTGGGTCGTTACCATACAGCGCTGCGGGCGTGACATATACCTGGAGCGAATACCTGATCAGACTAATCCAACCATATGCAGGCCCTCTGGTTCAGTTTGAATAGAGAGCTCTCTCCTTGCATGTACTATCATATAATTATTCCCCACTTTTGCTTCTTTGATATTGCTCTGGTGCTGAGTCTACTAGGTACGGAATATCTCCCTCCTTGATCTGTTTTGTAACTACTCGCTGTTTACGTGAGTAGGCATTCAATATACCATACACCCAGCTAGAGTACAGTACATACTCCATATTTCTCGCACTGTTGTATACCACAAAGTGTGTCCCTCAATCCCTTTTTAAAATTTTTTTTTTCTCATACCATGAAATCCCGCCCGCACTACCATTACAAACCCCCCCCCCCCCCTTCAATCGTATACACAGAATTCCCTATTCCTTTTTCTTCACCCTGCTCTTCCCTTCCCCTTAAGACCCGTCATGCTGAAAGTTAGTCCGATCTTGGCCTTGAGCTTGTTTGTTGTGTAGTGATCGCACAGCGGCCTGCCACGTATCGGGCGCAGGCATGAGGAATGCCCGAAAAAAACAACCCTTACTTTGGGGAGTGAGTGAAAAGTGCGGCCGCCTTACCCTCCTCCTCTTTGTGCATGTGTGAATTTTGAAATGGCCCACAATCACTGAATTGGACGTTCCTTCACCTGGGCCTGTCCTGGACACGGCCATATGCGTCTGTCAAACAAATTACAAAGCCCTCGCCTATAACATGTACCTACCTACCCTAACAAAGATTTTTTCCTTTTTTGAGACTATAGGAGATTATTCAACGTCGTGCATCTCATTATGTACTCGAGTAGGTAGAGTACATATGTACAGTAAGTACTCGTACATGATAATTATCCCCCACACCTATTGGATAGTATTACAGCCAGCCCCATTTTCCCACCGAACGCAGATCAGTATTCCTTGCCTGCCAACCAGGCTGCCTTTGCCTTTACCTTTGCCTTGCCTTGCCTTATCTCCATGTTCTCCTCACGAACCTGCCTACTTAAGTACTTCCTACATCATCTATTCATTCATTCTCACTCTCATTTATTTGACGATAACTTGGTTCCTTTCTTCCTTTCTTCCTTTCTTCCTTTTTCCCGCCCACACCATGAAAGCCCTATTTCACCTACATACATCTGCACCACACCCTGATTCTCTCTCCCTCCACACACATGTTGATTGCAAGATACTATCCCTGAGGCAGGGTCAAGACCAATCCATTGTTCCAGATTTGCATGCAGCTACTGTGAATGATGGTTGTGCTTGTGATCATCGACATGAGTAGAGATCCACATACATTACATACTAAGTAGACCACCCAGTGATACTATACTTCCCACACGGGAGGGTGGGAGGGTATCTATGGTGGAACTGCTGTACTGCCGATCCTCTCGTAGCGCAACTTGTGAAGTTCGGCTATATCCATGTTTCCTGATTCCTGAGATCCCACACAGGCACAGCATGCTGCTATGTAGAAATCCTGAATATTAATTATTTTGTGAATGGAAGCTACCTAACCAGCTATTTTATCTATGGAATTTTTTTTGTGCCCGCCAAAAAACACCAGATGTACAGAGGTTTACGCCGAAAGCCGAACCAAAATTAGAACCCATAATTAAACTCCAACGAGCAACAAATTCAAATTCCCTAGTTCCTCCCAGCCCAACCCGTCCCGTAACCCTTTATCCCAAATATCAAAACCCAAAGCCCAAATCCCAAGTAGTAAGTTAATCCTCCCAATGCCTATAAGATGCCTACAATCAAAAAAAGACTGTAGCAAGCTAGATCTAGCTATCAGCTACACCATGGCGAAGCCTATGCCATATCAATAGACCAAAAAACAAACCGAACTACCAAGCTCGCTATTCGAGCAAAAGTGTGAAGCCTTAAACTCCGTAAAACAGCCAAAAGAGAACTATATATACTAATAAAAAAAACCCGGTGCGTGATAAAACGCCACTCCATTCTTCTCCCCAAAATACAACCCCATATATTGTAAAAGAGGAATAAAAAGCACGACTCCACTCCTAACGAAAAAAGGTAATTTTCACAAGCAAAGGCCGGCCCAACAAAGCAATATTTGATATCACAACACCCCCCAAATCAACCCAAGCAAAAACAAAGATTTAAAAAAATCCCGTCCAAAACAAGTGTATCCCAAGAATGATAGGAAAAATCGAAGATTGTCGTAAGGTCGTTAAGAGGGTATCTTTGGGGTATCGAGTAGGTATTATTAATGTGTGGCTGCTGTATTGTCTTCACTGGCCTGTTGTCTCAGTAACACGGTACGCCTTGTGGACCTGTGACTAGGTGGGGGTTCTGTGGGAAGTAATGTGAACGAAGCTTGCCCACTTGGTCGAGTATGGGTACCTGCCATGATGGGGTGTTCAATTGAGGGTGAGATACGACGACTGGGGGGCTACTATTCGTAACAGGGGTTGGAGGAGGAGCAAAATGCGTTGGCTTCTGAGCCTCTACAGGAGAGGGAGGTGGTGAGAGTGGTGGAGTGGCTGGTAACTGCGGTGAGAAAATGAACGGGGGATACGGAGCAGGGGTGGATGGGGAGGGAGGTGTTATGGCTCCATTTTGAGTTTGATATTGAGGAAGATACTGTTGTGGTGGAAGCTCATTGGCGTCAGAAGTAGAGATGTCTGAACAATCAGAAGGAACACCACTGGGTGGAGGAGTAGGCATGGCTGACCCTGGTCCTGTGGTAAACCGGCGACAGCGCTGGACCTTATCTCGGAGATCCCGGATGTTAATTCGCTTCAAAGGGTCAAGCTCAAAGATTGAACGAAGAATATCATCCAGCTCCAGGGACAAGGGCAAGATGGTCCTCAGGAACCTAGGATTCTTGAGATACGCACGGAATGTGCTATCTGAAGGAGCTGCCCTTTTCCATGGGTTCCGGCCACATGTAAGATTCACTAGGATTACTCCGAGGGACCACACGTCATTGGGAGCAGAAGCGTAGCAGTTTCGATATCCGGCCTGGTAATTTTTGGAGCTGGAGCTTGATTGTTGCTGACATTCTATTTTCCCGGTGCATTAACATCTATTATCACCTCAGTAGTCTAGGAAAGGGTACTGACCTGGAGACATGTAGAATGTCGACCCACAACCAAAGTCAGAGGTTACGGCATCAGTGGTAGCAAGGCCAAAATCCGCAAGCTTAACCTGATATCCGCCATCACGACAAACAAGCACATTCTCTGGTTTAAGGTCTCGGTGGTATATTCCCATGTTATGGCAATGTTCCACGGCATTCAGGAGCTGGAGGAAAACCTGCTTGGCCAAAAGGTCATTTCCGACAAAGTGTCCACGCTCGGTAATGTTGGTAAAAAGATCTCCCTCCGGGCAGTACTCAATGACAACATAGGTGCAATCCGGAGCCTCAAGAATCTTGATCAACGAGACAATGTTCTCATGGGCACTGACCCGGTGATGAAGAGCAATCTCTCGCTGCTGAAACCGCCTCTGTCTGGCATCCATTCCTTCCTTCGACAAAGCCTTCACTGCATATGGCATATATGTGTAAATGTCGATAGCAGTGTAGACAACTCCATAAGCTCCAATTCCCAGGATTCCAGTGAGTTCGAGATGTCCGGCAAGAAGATGGCCTATCCGATCCTCAGGACGAGTGGTAGCAGTAGAGCACGAAGATGAGGAGCTGTTTGTGGTGGCCATGGCTGATAATTGTCTGGAGCCCTTTAGGGGAACAAAACAAAAATAATGAAATTAATTATCGAATTAAAACAAAACAATAAGAACAATTATGTTTCTCCGGGTTTATTCCAATGGAAGAGTCCTGGGCTCCTTAGGATGGCTTGGGTCGAGATAATCCAGTTTCGGAAGGCAGGAGACGTTGATCTAGTGATATTTTCCAACTTCAAATGAGAGAAAGATGAGGGGTGGGGGGGTTGGGGGGATGGAGCAGTAATGTAGTAATAATAAGCCTTGGGGCAGGACCACACGAGAGCAGGTGAGAGGTGAGTGAGAGCGAAGTGACGGAAGCGCGGTAGGAGTGGTCTAGGGAAGTCGAAAATATGCGGCTACACGGGGAGGCCAGCAATTATATTTTTGGGATCTCACGGCAGTATGAGTAGCCAGAAGCATGTAGTAGAGGACTAGGTAGCCCTGGACCCCAGCCGAGCGACCAGTCTCACCCGGGGGGGGGTTGTGTGGTGGCAGTAGTTTGGGTGGGCATTGTGTCGGCATGGGTGGAGGGGTGAAACTAGCGTTGTGCAGACGCGCGAGTGAGGCTAGGGCACAGACATGCCAGTTGCCAGCAAAGATGACGAGGAGAGGGGCCAGACGAGAGGGTGCGCTGGTTCGAGAGTGGGCTCAGCGTCCTGCAGCTGGGATGTACATGTATGTACCTAGGCTGGGGGCCAATCACATCTGGGCACGGCGGTTGGGAGAGCTCTCACCACCAACACCTCAGATGGTGGTGTGGAACGGGGTAGGAGAGTCCGTTGGTGCATGCTGGTGCCAGTAAGGCACAAAGGTCGACACAGCGCCCTTGAAGTATCTGCTGCACGCAGTCAGCCATTTAGTCACCCTCTTCCTACACAACCACGGTGCCAGCCAGCTGCCTAAACTTGCTGGCTCACAGCAATATAAAGAACAACCGTAGATCCCCTCGTTAGGTAGGAGACAGAAGCAAAATTCCGACCGCATTAACAAAAGCCTTGACGCCGAAGGGTAAGAGCAAGTGGTACGGGGCATAAAATGCCTATGCAACCAGGAAGTGCATAATTTTAGGAGTAACAACCCACATGATTTCACCGAAACGAGAAACCTTGCTGGTTGGACTATCCCTCCAGACAACAACAACCCTCATGTGTTCAAACAAAACAAACACGCCCTTCACACCCGAGAATGGTATCTCCCGGAAATCTGTAACTTGATGTCAGTGATGAGCTTGCTCACTTGCTTTGCCCAATGCAGCCAACCCGCCGCTCTAGCCATTTGCAGAACCCAAGGCTGTTACCGATCGTCGCTCTCGTCGTATGCCGTTGTCCGCAGGGATTTAACAGTCCCATTATTGGCTGAGCTCCTAGCCCTTGCTGTCACAAACGTTAGCAGGAATCTCATATGGCCCATAAACAGATGGGATCTACGAACGACTCTCTTGCTCGCAGCCACAGTGTGTTCGTTTGATGGGCAAATGAACGGAAATAGAACTGCCTGAAACTTTTAATTAGCTGCTTTCAGGTTCTTTAACTACCGTAAGTCAATACCATAATCATGTTTGCTAAATGAGTGTTGTAAGTTGGTATGTAGTTACGTGTTTCGGAGCAAATTTGAAAAATTCGGATGAATTATCAGAAATATCTCGTGACTACAGGTAAAAATACCAAAACCGGCCACTCTTTGCGACCTCAGTTAGCAGACGCGTCCTGCTGGTTCGTCTCGTTGCTAAGGCGACCTCTCCATACAGCCACAATGATGCTAGTGCATTCGGTATGTCCTTAGTTACCCAATACGTGGCTCGACAAACTGGGCTGCAGATGATTGTTGGGCTCGGATTACCCGTGCCCAGCCAATGGCATTCCCTAGGTGCTCCTCCGATAACTATCCAGGTGGGGTGTGAGCAAGGACTTTCCCATTTGCTTGGGATGACTGCTCCTCATGAAATTGATAGGCTGCCCATCTACAATCAGTCGAAAGGCAACTGATTCTGCTTTTCCTCTCAAACTGGTGTGTTCTGTGGCGAATTCAGTCGCTGTGGGCTGACTGAACGAACCCGGCATGAGACTACAGCCTGTGTGAAATTGGTTACACTGAGCAAATGGATCACTCCTTCGAAGCTGGAGGGGGAAATTTGATACTTTGACCCCTGCGCCCCATTCATTCCCAGTGTTCGTTTCCTTGCTCTCAATTAAACGGTTCCTATGGTGTCAGTGCTGAGTCAAACCAATCAGAATAGGCGCTCCTTCACTGGTGGCTCTGCCGCAATACGTTATTGACCCTGAGTCCAAACGCGTAAATAACGTGTTGTGGCGGAGAATTCGTCACTTTCGAGAAGTTACGTCCTTTTTGCACCCTGATTCGCTTATTGTTCCTACAGTGTATCCAATCTATGCTTCAAGCGACTAAACAATGGTGTGACTGTATATTCTTGTCAACCATGTGATGGCACCTTGTTTTACACCCCAAATGATCAACCCACAACCACCCTTGGAAACCTCTACGAGGGGCTTGTGCCAACTAGACTACCTTGGAAAAGCATTGCTCATTTTGAGCATGCGGCAAAGATCAGCAGCTTTCCAGAAAGTTCGTATGGGGAAGCAGGGTATGCAATAATGCCATTCTGGTCGGTGAGGGTACCTAGGGAGCCTTAGGCTTTGAGGCGTGAGGTGGAGAAATGGCGCTCGCTAAGTCTGTGTTGATGCATATGGTAAGCCATTTTTCAGCGTCCGTTAGCGGGGTTTTATGCCAAGCCCCTCTTTATTACTGTAACCGAGCGAAGGCTTTGCTGATTGGTTCCCAGAGAGCCGGACCTTCTATCTTAATGTCCTTGCACCGTAATCACACGCTGAGTAGGTACCAGTACAAAGAGTGGCCCTTCCCGTTGTTGGGAATTCAGCGGACTGAGAATACCAACTGTTGGTGATTGACTTGGTACCATAACCGAGGTACTTTATGCTGATGGATCTTACTTTAGGATGTCTCATATTCCCCTAGTGGTTTTCTCTTGGAACGTGTACAGTACTCAAACCGAATTCGGCCAGTACAATGACAATGTTTGGAGAGGCCAGACTAATGTTTGACAAATCTAAAATCATACCAGGCTGCATGAAGAAGTTTCAGTTAGGTACTGGTACTTGTTTCTTCCCAAAGGATGTATTAGTGCCGTGGTGTGAGGGTGTGTATAAGACAGTGCTGTCTTAGGTACCAGTACTTAGGGTATGTCTTGTAATTTCCTTTGTCCTCATGATGTAATGTACTGTACAACATATATGTGGCTGTATATTTATACGTATGTTGTATGTAAAGAGTCTAAATAAATTATGCGGTCAAAGTTATGTGCAGTCAAACCTTAGGAGACAGGGCATATATTCGCGGCCTCAGCTTTAATCAGACATTATTTGGTGGATGTCATCAATCAGACTTAGGCGAAAGCGGTGTAGACTCAAAAAATAAAAATAAAAAAAAGACTTAGGCGGTACCAATGATAGCCGGGACCCGGGGTTCGGCATTCCTAGAGAATGTTATTGTTTCTCCCAAATGAGATCAATAGCCTTGTTTCTTCATCATCACCACTGCCGAGCTGGGGATAGGACCCAAAAGTCCGGATATATCCTGCCAGCAGCTTCCCTTGGAGTGACGCTATTGATGTGGAATCGCACCCTCCGGTTGGGTTGAGACAGGGGCCAGCTTGGTAGGAAACCAACAGTTGGTGTCTCTAGTGGCATTAGGGTCTCCACTTTTCACCCCAAAGGTTTGGTTCCTGGCAACGGAGACCCAGTACCATATGGCAATGTCTCATTTTTGGGGTATGTTGGTATTGGTGTTTGTTGGTTACCAGAGTGCGGGGATCCAAACTGGTGTTCCATCCATCAGGGTAACGCATGATATAGCTTGAATCAGGAATGTATAGGGTCTCAGCCAGGGTTATAACCGGCTATAGCAGTCCCACGGAGCAAAATTGGGTTCCAAGACTACGAAATTGGTACACTGTGAGTGATAAACCATAGCAGAGATTGTTTAGACAAGATGTGGTGAGGGTCACTGTGCAGGCCCAGATAAACAGAAACAACCAGGCGAAACAGACACAATATTACCTTTACCAGCAATCTTCGTGGGCCGCAAGCGGCCTACCGGAGGACTGGTAACCGAGATGAGTTGTACACTCATGAAGAACCTCATTTGACTTTTGGAGGGTTGTTGTACCAGAAACCTGTCAAGCTCCAAATATGATACACGATTATACCCCACTTGATTTATCTTGACCTCACACTCAAACAGCAATTTCCCATTCCACTGGAATTGACCACATAAACTACATACGTGTATCGCCTGAACCATTCGCCCCTGCACAGCCAACCGAGAACGAAAACATTATTCCTATATTATTATATCGGCAACCATGAAAGAGGATCAGCAAAGCCACACAAAAAGAAAGACGTCATAATATCATCCTAAAGTCTGTGTTCATCTGGGGAAGAAAACAAAAGCAAGGGCCTGGGGTCCTCCATTGTAAATACCGACAAATATGTGAGGACCAGGGCTTTTGCCCCAACAAGGCGATTTGGGGCCTAGACCGGGGAGTGTCAGTTGGTCATATGACCCCAACTCCAGAAAGACCAAACAATGTCTAAACCAATCTGCTGGACTTTGTCTTGTGAGTCCGCTGATAATTCAAAATCATGCGTGAGCGGTGTTGCTGCGCCCGCTTAAATTTGTAGTAAAGGGTAATACAGTCCTGTTCCGGATCTCATGGGTTAGCCAATTGAACGTTTGTAGCTCCTTGGGGCCAAAATGGGGACGCGAGAGGGTCTCGACCTGTCACAAAAAAAGCAATCCAAGGAAACAGTATGACATACCTTTAATATAACAAAAAGACACCCACCCAAGATACTCCTGTGGAAAGATTCCGGCAGCTTCTTGCGCAAAGCTGGTATCCTTCCCAGTAAGCTTCCCATCAGAGCTGAAACACTTGGGAGTAAAAGTGCCCCAACAATTGAGTTCGTGACATTGCTCCCCTGGACAACGATATTATGATTTTCAACGATAACCTCGCCCTGCCAACCCCGGCCTTGTTCTTGATTCCTGGCATGCTCCTGGGCGCCCTGGGCTGGAACTACTTCCTCAACTCCATCCACAGCCTCGCCGGCGGCGTTCTCTTCTTCTTGGACCGGTTCCACAGCCTTGGCCCATTCTTCTTCGTGCGGTTTGATAAACCTATCCCACACCCCGTAGTATGCACTCCGTAGATATGGCAAGAGAGCCAAGGTAACAGCTGGTGATGGAGGCAGGGTAAAGTGGAGGGGATCACTATGGCAGAAAAAGATGAATGGCAAGACGGGTAGGGTAGCGTCCATTATCCGCGTACGGCTACCGACTAACACAAAGGGAATAAGAGGAAGGCCAACACCGAGCCTCCATGTCCACTGAAAGTCATTGGAGCCTGGGGCTAATAGTAGAGAGTTAGCCATCTCAGTACCGCATATCAGATATACCGAGTTAACTCCATATATGGTACATCCTATGATTACGGCAGAACCGAGACCTAAATTGATCTTGTCAGCCGAGCGGTCAATAGTTGGGATATTCCCCACATACCACATAGAATGATCAACGGAACGGTGGCATTAGCTACCCGCACCGCACGATCAATTACCTCCAAAGCCACCGACCTCTCCTGCCTGAACCTTATCCTATGCTTGCACTGCGGGCATTCTATTTTTGCCTTTCCTCCTTTTGCGTACTCTGCCGCGATCCAGTTCAACAAGCATTTCTCATGAGCAACCAAGCTACACCGGCACGGTGATTTCCATTCCCCCAGCAGAGTTGGCTGTCCTGATGCAATATCCTCGGCTTCCGTTGAGTAGCATACCCAGCAGCGGCGTGAGTCATCTTCAACATGGCTTGTTGAGGATGTAGCGTTGAGGTTCTGCCGCGGTGTTAGGTGAATGAGAGATGTCTCTGAGTCAGACTCGATAGCTGCCGCTGCGATAGTGTGTGAGTTGAGGTGACTTGTCGATGCTGTGGCATGTGCAGCAGCAGAGGTGCCGAGCGGGTGCTGCAGATTAGCCATTGTTGGAAGCTGTGAGGGTAATATCGGCACTGTCGTAATGTCTAGAGCTGAGGTTTGGTATTCTGTTTGAATCCTCCGCAAAAGCCCTAGGTTCTGGTGGCACTTGTTTTCCTTCGAGGCTTTGTTTGAGGTGTTGTTATTTTATGGCTGGAAAGTAAGGAAACGGTTGGCTGCCGCACGTGTACGAGTGATTCTATTGCCACCTACGGAGGCCCACAACAGAAGTTATTTCCACCTGCCTATTTGAGAATAATGGTCTTGGCAGCATATACGGGAGCATGCAGGCATAAATCACGGATATGCATACCCAATGCATTAAATGAAGCCTTGTCTAGCGGTTTTTTTTTTTTGAGTCTATACGCCTTTCCCCGGAGGGAGCCTTAGGCTATGAGGCGGAGGCGGCGGGCAATGTCAGTGCTATTCACTTCAGCTTTGTAGCCACGAATTGTACCCTAGCTATTGAGTGTTATGCTTCTACGACCATGCATATCGGGTCATACCTGCATACTCCCCACATATGCCGCCAAGACCGCTATTCCCAAATAGGCAAGCGAAATAACTTTTGTTGTGCTCCGTGCTTTCCTGCACATCAGATGCACCGCTTAATAAAATGCAAACCTTTAATCATTTCTGGTACCTACCTGCATCTGCAACTGCAAGGTACAATGCCCACATCTACAAGAACACGGAAAACTCGGGTCTCCTACAATCTTGCCGATGCATACAAAGACCTTGACAGTGATGGAGAAGCAGAGCCAGAGGTAGCTGATGATGACTCTGGCAAGGACGAAGAGTTCACTCTCGAGGATGCTAGGACCAAGGGTCAAGAAGAGGACGGCAATGCCTCTGACGATGAAGATGAGGATGGCGAAATGTATTATGAGGCCGACTCAGACGAGCAATTGGAGGGTGGGGATGAGGAGGAGTGTGGAGATGAAGAAGAAAGGCTTCAAGTGGGCCAGGGGGAGGAGGAAGATATAGATGAGGAGGATGAGGGTAACGGCGGTGGTGAAGTAGTGGCTCGGGAAGATGCATCTGGGTCAAAATCTGAGAAGAAGCGCAGGAACCCCCGGCCTAAGCAGCCCCCTCGCATCACCCGTCGACCAGGTCTTCCTGCTAAATCGAACAGCAAGCGAGAGCGTATTGAAACAATATATGGTAACGACGCTGAAGCACTAGTACTCGGAATAAAGGCACGGGATTTATGGATCATGGACCCTGTCATTCCTCTAAGGAAGAACTTAGGGTTCTCACCATTTTTCAAGAAAGAAATATTGGAAATTGTTGACCTTGGAGATGGTGGACAAAAGTCATACTGGCTGGACTATGAAGCAGCAAAAGAATCGATAGAGAAGCATTTGCCTGAGGAAGGAACGAAGATTAGATGTATTCTAGGACCTCTAGGTGGGCAAAAAGTGATTACTTTCGGTCGGTTTGGGATTTGTGACATAGGGACGATCCATAATGGGAGGGCGGCCCATATGATCAACGCAGGAGGCCATGTTACAGGGCTGGATTGGGCTCCAAATCACCCCAAAGGTAAGAACACCGATTTCTTCCCATTGATAGTCATGTTGACTAGATCCCTAGGCTTTCAGTATCTCGCTATATCTATTAAACCCCCCACCTCACCGGGAGAAGCAGAAGGGAATACTGAGGTACCGCCTGCATATCGTCAAACCACAGGGCTGGGCCAAATACAAATATGGCGAATCCCTTCAGATACCAAGGGCACAATAGCTGGGAAGCCGTCCTTGGCACTCATTATCTGTCATTCCTGGGGCAATGTCCGTTCACTTCGATGGTGCCACATCCCTCGAAAGCTTGAGGATCTAAAAGAGCTAGGCTACCTAGCTATGGTCTGTGGTGATGGTGTCGCCAGAGCCATTAAAGTGGCTTTCCAAGAAGAGGACATTGACGAAGAAACATCGTTTATCACTATCACTGAACCGCTTTTTGAAGGGCGGGTCCCGGATACCCTTTGCACGTGTGTTACGTGGATGTCTACTCACGAGCTCGCAGCAGGGTGTGCTAATGGGTTTGCCGTGGTATGGGATATACGGCATCATATTGCACCTGAGAGCCGTGGCAAGGTTGTTCCACCGCATCACTATCTCATGCTGCATCAGACCTATATACTAGATATATCATCATGCTTTCCATCTTACCCTAGAACAATTTGCACATCTTCCATGGACGGACATTGCCGGCTCACATCTCTTGATGACCCACAGGCAGATACGATCTTGACTGGAAGGTCCAGACTAAGCTCTAATGCATGTGTATGGGTAGATTGTATTCAAACTGTGATGGCTAGCGAAGATGGGACTTGGGTTAAAATGTACCCCTTCAGGAGGTTCTGGAGTAGCACGAGCGTTGCACGGCAGAGCCAGGGTGGGGTTATTTTGGATTTGGCAGGGAGTCAATGTCACCCATTTGTTCTTGCCGCAGGTGGGGAAGGCGAAGTAGTTGTATTCAACCCACTGAGAAAAACCTTCCATGGGAAGATAGTAAGTTACACCCTCTCAAGGTTTTCAATCTACGAAAGAAAGGTTTCGCTCATCTTTGATTTAAATCCACAGAAAGTCTATCAGCAAACTTGGTTCCAATTAGAATATTCTCCGCAAACCGACATGTACCGCGTTATGGAGGGGTTCCGGATGGAGAAGATATCCTTTAAATTCGAGACAAAGGGGTCTAAAGGAGACGGCCATAGCACGGTATTTGAGGAGCGTGGAGGAGTTACAGCGGTTTGCTGGAATGGGAATCCGGAGTTTGGCGGGTGGGCAGCTGCGGGGAGCGCGGGGGGGTTGGTCAGGGTGGAGGATTTGGCTTACGATTGAGTTCAGTGCCTAGTCTGAATGTGCTTACCTCTGTAGGTAGCTTGGAGTGTACTATATCACTGTATAATACAGTCAGTGTCCATAAGTCTGGACACTTGGCAGGCAACGCAACTCCGTACAAAACCACCCCAACGAAATCGGCCATAACACAACACAGTGCCGTCCCTCCAGAAAGCAGATCGGAGAGGGCTATCTCCAGGCACCAGAGGCAGGCCTGTGGAGGCAGGGATGTTGGAATGTCAATTCGGGACAAAGCAAGAAAATTCAAAGTTCCTAAGCCAACTATCTAGGATACAGCCCAGGCAGATCGCAAGGGAAGACCTCACCAGGGATCGAAGCCACGCAGTGCATCTTGCAAAACAGCTACTGCAGGTAATAGACAAATAGTCAGCTGCGATTTCTACTCCAGAAGGGCAGCGCTAACCTCATCAAGACATCCATACCAATGTTGCCCTTCATGCTGTAGCCATCAGGAAGAGGTTAAGAGAGCAGAAGATTTGAAAGTGGTGAGTGAGGTGCTTGGTGAATTAAGCTTACAGAAGAAATTGCAAAGTCTCGTCTTGCATAGGCTTGCAGGTATCGATCGGCACCGCACTACCTCTGTGAGGAAAAGGGTCATTTAGAGTCTCAGGACTACTTGGGGGGGGGGGGGAAGATTGCAAGTAAGAGACCTGGGTTTTTCAATATCCAGATAAGAGGTTTGAGAAGGATTGTATTGGAGGGATAAAAATGGTGCTAGAATATCTCAAATGACATGGAGATGCGTTATTGGGAGTATGCTAGAGGTTTAAATCCCAAGTAAGGACAAAGTTACATGTTAAAATCTCCGGGGAGGGATTACTAGCTTTCTATTATGCAAGATAATGCACCGATTCATGGGGCCTATATTTGAAAGATATTTAAGTCATGGAGTGGTATTCCCTTGACTTTGGTCTTTTTGAAAATATTTGGGCCGCACGCACAACAAATGGGTGGGAGCCAGAAAGGGCGCTGTTAAGGAGGCTATAGAACAGGCCACCACCCACTGTCGCTCCAGCATATCTAAGAAGGCTTGCTAAGGGGGTACCAAAGTGACCTCAAGCTGTCACTCATGCTAGGGGATGTATTAGGATATGTAGAATTATACCAATTAAAAAATTTTTTGCCCGCATTATGAATTTTTGCGGATCACGCAAGTGTATGTACCTACCAAAGTGATTGATTACCCTCAACTTGACAATCGCATCATCACGTGAGTTGAAATCTTGGCACTCATCGGGGAACTAAAATTGCGATCTCCTGCTACCCACTAGATATAATCATCATACCTAGTCAATCGGCACACCTTAAGCGATGCTGGCTCCAGGCCTATTCAGCGCCGCTAGGCGTATGGGAGGTTCCTTGTTTCCATCTATTTCCTCTGCCATGGCTGCACCAGGGGGTATACTTCTTGCGGGACGGACCAGTGCTGACGTTGGAGTGCGGTTGGCTGGGGCTGGGCCACTTATGCTTGTGAGGGGGATGGCAAAGAAGAAGGGAGGGAGGGTGAAGGATAGACGTGTTCGTATGTCTCCCCCACCTGTCGATATCTATGATCACAAAACCCAAATATCATCACATCCCGTATATACCCCCCAATGCTAACCACCAACCTACCTACCTACCTACCCAGGAATGATCCGCTACTCACTCAACCACCCGCTGACGCCTCGCCCGCTCAAATTCGGCACAATGCGCATGCTCCGCCACTGGACGATCCACCGCGCCTGGCTCCTCTACCAGCGCAAGCTCCGCACTGCCCGCGAACTCCAGCTCGAGCGACAGTGGAACTCGATGCGGGAGGCGTGTGAGGAATTGGCGAGGGTAGACCAGAGGTTATACAGGATTGCTACGAGTAAGAAGGAGACTGGGTATTTTCCTATTGAGTTGAGGATCCCGACGGATACGCCACCAAGGGGGGGGTGGAATCATGGGTGGGTGAGGCCGCATCAGAAGGCTTAGGTGGTAGATGGGAGGGGCGTGAGGTAGGTAGAGGGCGATCTCGTGCCCAGCCTCTAATCGACTCTTCGCTGATTAATTGAGCTTCGGGGAGAGGGACTTTGGGGGAGATTAGAAATTGTCAATGGTATTGTTGTGAAGCTCTGCGCTAGAGCTCAGGGTAACCTACACGGGCTACAGACATAAAATTCCCTTGGTTGAGGGTGAGATGAACAAATAGATTATACACAGATTATTTTTATCATTTGATAAACCCACGTCACACATTGATTTTTATATGTATCGACGATCACCAGGCTGAGACCCACAATGTGAGATCGCGCCACAAGCGGTAGATCTCCCGCTAATGCACCAGCGGTTACGCCTTGGCGTCACCAAACTCCAAATCTTCACGAGTCAACAGTGCGGAGGTCAGCAGCCGCTCTACTATTCAGTGCTCGACGTACTTCACATAACCAATATCTTAGAAAAGAAAAAAAGCAAGGAAGGTATCGATATAGGAAAACAGGCCCCCCCCCCACCCCACCCCAGCC
>Ga0307514_10001750_pt1 | contig 24797 bp, 33 predicted proteins | sample 16_EM_MG_FD_203088 | JGI IMG/M metagenome (GOLD analysis project Ga0307514, IMG submission 203088) | Populus trichocarpa ectomycorrhiza microbial communities from riparian zone in the Pacific Northwest, United States - 16_EM | ecosystem: Host-associated > Plants > Roots > Unclassified | place... | reverse complement strand
CGAGGGCGTCGCTGCGAACTTTTCAGATCTCTCCTGCAGTTTGTTTGGACCGATGCCACTCATCACGGCAAAGGAGGGCGGTCGATGTCCCTTGCCACCTGGCACAGACGTATGAAGTTGCTCAGTACAGGGCCTTCGTAAGGCCAGAAAGCCAACACTCTGCCAACACTCAGGCTATCGAACCAGCCTCTAACAATTTTGAATGTCGGGAAAGACAGGAAAGGGCTGCCGAGTTGAGTTCATGTCAACAACATGGCTCCCGAACCAGCTTCCAACATTTCAAAAGTCGAGAAAGACGGGAAAGGGCTGCCGGGTTGGGTTCATCATCTCCCATCCTTGTCGCTACTATTCGGCGAGTATTTGGGTTTGTCTACTCATATACATATGATATCGACAATGATAATGCCCTGGGTAGAACTTCGCACAAAGGATAATAGAATTTGAGGAGCCGAGTTATTTGCTGGCCATCTGAGAGGTTAGAGCCGAGTGTACGCTAAGAGGGCAGAGGGCTAATGACATATAACTTAGACTTAATCATGATATGTTGACAGAGTACTTGCCATCGTCACGGTAAATGTATGTTGCAATTTCGTTTCCTGGGGATGTGCTGAATAACCCACGGTCGCACTGCCAGATACATGGATATCGTTTCGGTTTACAGAATCACTTGGCAAAATCGAGTTGTGACTTTCCCTAGAGCAGAGAAAACATTTGAAAGCAGGGAAACGAGGAACTATCTCACTTACAATGTTACATCAAGCCAGTAACCCGTCACTGCAGATGCCAAATCCAAATCCGCATCCACAGTAGAGGTCGACGGACTTTTCCTTGTTGTCGCCACCAATGATAATGACATTGGGTAAGAAACTTCAATTTTGCTAGATAGCTCATCTGTCATACGCCCTTTGCGTATGCATCACCACCTTCCAAAATTGAAGAAAGACTGTTCAGCATTGTTCTACGTTGATCCGTGCAACTCCGCTTTTACCGATTGCCGATGTCCGAATCGACCCTTTGATTATTATCGCTCCCTTTAAATGTTCGCTGCGCCTCTCCATACACTGACTCAAGTCCCTTAATTCACGACACATCTTACAGCGCATTGTCGCAAAAAGTTGGTTGGTATCGGTATACAAATCTTTTATTCGAAGCCACTGCGTGCCCTGATTCTTTTTATTTTTCCTTCACCCTCGCGTCAAGGTCACGGCAGGTGCTAGCATTGGTGCGCCGTCACCTGTAATTTGTGCGGCACCTCCGATTGTGTGGACGGTGCCATGACCGGGTGACGAAATTGACCTCGACTCCATATCAGAGCTGTGAAAATTTCTTGAGCATATTTCCGATCCAAAAAACTGATCAATCTTACATCTTCCTTTTTTTCATCGTTTGTCGATCTCCCCGCACACTTCCTTGCAACTCACTTCTGACATCAGAAGGTGTTTTCTTTTCCTTTGTGGCTTATGGAGTGTGCTTCGTGTTGTTCAATCGCGAAAACGAAATTCTCGAACTTGGTCTACTTGGACAACTTCTGATTCTTGTTTGCTGCTGAGTGATGTGTAAACGGTCGTTGCGGATAGTTTTAACTTACCAACGAGCACATTTTCTTCATTGACGATGGTCGATTCGTCATACGGCACTTTTCGGAAGAAAATGGGCCACTGGCGGTTTCTAGACTGCGACATCGTCATCCCTCTGCCCTGTTCCATTATATGTATGGATTGGGAAATCGACCACTACGAGACAAGGTCACGGCAGGTACCAGCATTGGCACCTGCGCCGTCACCTGTAGGTTGCGCTGCATCTCCATTTGTGTGGGTGCCACGACTGGCATAGTTTCCTTTCTTTGTGAAAACTTTGACGGTAGCAGCGCTTTGCGTTGTTGAACCTACGGGTGACGAAATTGACCTTGACTCCATATCAGAGCTGTGAAAAAATTTTCTTCAGCAAATTACCGATCCACAAAACTGATCAATCTTGTTTGTCGACTTTTGTCGATCTCCCGGCACACTTCCTTGTGAATCAGTTTTGGCATCAGAATGACTTCTTTTCCTTTCGACACTTTCGACACATGGCGTGCTACGGGTTTCCGAGTTGCACAAGCGGAAGTTCCGATTTTGTTCTACTTGGGCAACTTCCGATTCTTGTGTGCTACTGAGTGTCGTTGCGTTGAGGGCTAGAACACATTTGACTTGCCTCTGTCGAACCAATAAATTTTCTTCACTGACGATAATTCATTCGTCATTGAGCTGAGCTGTTTCTGAGTATATTGTTCAAAATTACATCCACGCTTTCACATGGACTTTTACTGGGAAACACGGGTGGTGGTTCCGGTTCGTAATTCTGCAATGTCGTTGGCTGCAGGGTTGGACTGTAACTTCCAAAGGGTTAATCACCAGGTCTAATGGATCAATTGGACCATATAATTCGAACGAGTTCAGAGCGGAACATCACATTTCCGGCATTGGCTAACCCATAGGATCTGCAAGGCGAGTGCCAGTTGGCTTAAACGGTTTGGAATCAGGATCCGTGGGTTGTAGTAGGCCATGACGGGCTCCACTGATCCAGCAATTAACATAATGAGTAAATTGACATATGGAAACTGCCGTCGGTCATTTGATGGTCATTCCAACTTTTTGGGCAGATTCCTCATGGCCGCAAACGTGGAGGTCTGGATGGCAGTTGACAATACATCCCAACGTGCGCTGACCATTCCCATCACCACCTGCCTGCGTTTTTCAGTATTTCCGCTTACCTGGTTATGCTATCTTGGTTTTACAATCTGTGGCAGGGAGGGCCACATCTCCGACTCACCTGATGGATCAGAGATCACATACCGTCCCACTGGGCCCCCAGACAACGAGCCACCGGTAATACAACCTGGGGTTTATTATTATGTAGCAAAAGGTGAGTCCTATTTTAACATCCCCTTCCACTCCTTTTCATCGCCAATGTTAGACCCACTTTGGCTTCACGCTGATATGATGGATGACCGAGCTTCGTTCGATCGGTCATCGTTTGAAACAGCTACTACTAGCCACAGCATTCATTTCAGACGTGATATAATTAACCGTGACACAAGTTGCGTGATGACTGGTGAAACCGCAGGCAACTGTCAGGCCTGCCACATCATTCCCCACTCCAAGGGAGACGAGGTGTGTTCTAACATTCCTAGAGTTATTCCAAGCTCTTATTCTAGTGCAAGTATATTATCGATTTCGCCGGGGAAGAAGCTGTGGAACCACCCTTCGAGGGCATCAATGAAACACGGAACGGACTGCTACTGCACGTTTTATTGCATCGTCCTTTTGGGGAGTCTCGGATTGCATTTTTGCGAGTGAGTTATTTATTGTATGCCAATTGTCTTCATGGGATTGAATTCATTCCTAGACCCCTAATGTCGCGATGGATGTATCCGATGTGCAGCACGTCACACAACCCAATGGTGACGACATAAACTTCTTGGTACGGGAACCCCTCACATTGCAACACTTTAATAACAACGATCGGGTTGTCGCGATGGTCGCTCCTCACAATTCCGATGCGAGAATATCAGATAGTGCTGAATGGCCACCAGACCTGCTCTTCGATGTTGCATATGGCTGTGCCACCCTTGCATGGTGGGGAGATCCCGCATTTAAGGACCTCATAAGTATCAACAATAACAATGGTAGCCGTAATAGGGGCAGAGGGAATACCAGAGGCAGAGGAGGTAACAGGGGAAGAGGAAGAGGGGGTGGCAGGGGCAAAGGTCAGGCAAAGGCAAATAACCAGGGGAATCGAGACCGTGTTGAACGTGCGGCCAAGCGGGAGAAGGCAAAAAATCAGGCAACCAACACTGCGGACACATGGACTGCTGACTGTGCTGAGTTGGTCTTTGCATTGTGGACAAGCAATGCGAGGAAGACTCAGCGTCAGCCTGAGGCCGAGGCAAAGGACGACAGGAAAGTCCAAACATGGCCCGATTCTCCAACGTAGTGTCCAGACTCTTGTCATCGCTGGATTGGGTTGGAGCGAAGCTCTCACTATACTCCAAAGAGGGGGCATTCAACTGTCTCCAGGAAGCGGGCATGGGATACTTACTGAACAACAGGATATTTGAGAATCAGAGATGTAAAGACACTAAAGACAATTAGCAAGTTATGCTTAGAATAGCTTTTCCATTTCGGCTAGTGGTACATTATCAACCAATGATTTAGGTGCGTAGACTAATCCTTGTGGGGGTGATATCTCGAATTTCTTCATCGCTGCTGGCTTCAAAGGTTCTTTCAGGCGATAGAGACCCAACACTGGATACCCAAACTTCGACCGTTTCAACCCACGATCAAAATCATCGTTTCCAACTCCCGACGGATCGCGAACTTGTCCTGGAATCTTTGGGCGGCTCGTGACCATGACATGACTGTATTAAAAAGATCATTTTATGTTGAGCAATTAACCCCCCAAAAAAAATTCATACACGCACGTAATGGCACAAGTTGGTGTAGTTGTATAGAGCCAGATTCTCTCAACACTTTCTTTCATTTTATACGCGCGATACTCGTGATTCTTCTTGCGCGCCGCGATGAGGTCTGTAAACTCCAGCTTTATGGGAAGCACGGCGTCTGTGTATACGCGTTCGACGGTCGATTTTGTTCTTTTGGATGATGAGGCTAGGGATGATGAAGAAGCCGGCTCTAGAACGAGTTTCCCTGTCAGAGTCAACTGACGTGTAGCGGGTTTCGATTTCTTGGAATCAGCTCGTTCAGCGGGCATTGGAAAACTCGGGATGGTGAGCAATTGCAAAAGGCGCGCTACACTGTCACCTGACTCAACCCATCAATTATCATTTCAACTTTTCAAGCCGATTTTTGGCCCACTACTCAAGTAGCCCGGGTTGCCACAAGTCAGCCACTGCACGGGGGATCGGAATAGAAAGGAGAGAACTTTCCAAATGATTCTACAACAAATCTTTTGCTACGACCTTGAGATCTTTTTAAACACACCCTGCATCCAGACCCTATACATCTTTACCTGCCTTTTCCTGTTCACGATCAGCCTCCTGTCCACGCCCAACTGCTCTGTAGTGAAAAGGGGATGTGGAGGACAGTTCGTTAGGTGGGTAAATACTAAGGGTGTGGCTTCTTGTGAAAGGGCCTGCGCTTGGTGCGGGGGTGAGGAGGGTGGTGGGACAAGGGAAGGATGGATATGCGAGGCATGGGTTTGTGCAGTGGGTAGTTCTAATTCTTTCGCGGTGGATATGATGAATGGAGGTGGAACTCCAGATCCGACTGGGTCATTTGGTCGGTCTCCTGGAGGTGGTGTGACCAGACTCGGAGCAGGTACCGAGTCAGGGTGTATGTACGCGTCCTCATCGCCTGCTATCATTGTCACTGGCAATTGTTGCGTGTCGTCTTCGTCGTCATCCACACATTCCAGTTCAACACTCTGTCGTACAGAAACTTTGGCGTGGGTATGACTACTAGCTGGGGCTTTAAGACCTGTGAACAAGAGAGCGAGTTCGTCTGTTTATTTGTTTTTAATAAAATGGCCAGATGAAACATAACAAATACTGCTAGAAAAGACTAACCTAGCTCGAAAAAATAAACCCTTGTCTTATCACCTCGAATGTAGAAGTTTTCATCTAGTAATCTACCACCCTTAAATCGGAGTTGAGCAAGATCATAACGACCGTAGTCTCGTAAGAGGACGAGCCCGTCTGGTTTGAGAATCTGTTTGACATGAGAGGTGATAGAATATCAGTAAATGTTTGAGAATTTCTGAATAGAAAGGGTACAGGCACAACCTTGTAGATATTAGCCACAGCTCGACCCCATTCGTCAGGACTTAGAGCGCTTAGAACAAAAACAAGGATGACGATGTCGACGCTTGATTCTTCGAGATCGGAGGGTAGAGATGGTGAGGTGAGGTCCCATACTGCTGCGGTAATGGTGCCTATCACAGGAGGGTTTGGTTCAAAGTCGGAAGGGGAAGAAAGAGGGGGAGAAGGCAAAGCTTTCGGATTAGTCGTAGAAAGGTAGAGTGGATCGCGCTGAACAAGTTTGATAGCGTGATGAGAGTAGTCGTATGCCTTTAAGCGCAGGTGCGGGTTTCTGTTCGAAGTCAGAAGGGGGAATATGGAGTTCCCTGCGCCTAAAAGACGGAACTGTAGAATCAGGTCCAACAAAAAATCCAATCAGAACTCACCACAACCTAGTTCTGTTATTACAACCGGCCCAGCGTCAGCTTTCGTCGCCGCTACAAGCTGGGGAAACTCGTTGTGAAGCCATTTGCGGTTACGGAAGAAGTGGTTCGCGTTGGCTTTGTAAAAGTTGTCCCTGGACCGTCGTCCGTCAGCAACCATTTGGGTCATCGATCAACAACACTTCACCAGTGCTTAGCAGGCTTGTCGTTGTAGATTTGCTTTTCATGCGGAGGGACTGGCTTAGATCGTTGTTTTTCTAAGGATGCGGCGATTTTCTCGTCTTGGTCTGATGGAGGCGCGACGTGGTCCCATGCATTTTGACTCCATACGTCGTCTTTTTCTGTTAGAAACCTTGGATAAACAAAGCACATAAACATTTCACCAAAAGTCAGTGGACAGTGGACATACACACCTTGAACCAAAAGCCGGCTTGTCCTTTCCAACGTTGTGCACCGAAGAAGTAGATTTCTTTGGCATGTCCGAGTCGTGGTGCGGGAAAGCCATTAGAGGAAATGAATTCTTTTGTACTCTCTTTCCTTTTACGCTTAGTTGTATAAATTTCACAATGAAGAGATGATATTCCAATAAGGCGATATGACTGAGCGGTAGAGAATAAAATCGATGTATAGTAAACAAGTCGGAGAAGCAATATGGCATGTCAATAGACGAAAAAATAGAAATGAATTGTGCGCGAATGGAGGGTCGGCCTACGTCAACAAAACCTACGCCGAAAACTGAGGTGAGTGACAAATTTCCAGATAACGAGATACGATATCTTGCCTGGGATACAGCTTCGTCGATCTTGTCTGCGAAAATATTGGTGAACTGTCTGAAATCGCGATCCAGATTCTCTCTACAGCAGCGGCATTGAGAGCCTTCTTTCAGAGCCTGGTCGAAGAAGTCCCCGCTTGTGACTGTTGAACCCCAAGGTCGCGTTTCCAACCGACTTTTCGCCTCGTAGATGTACGACCTCCACCAAATTCTCGACCTCGATTTCCCTTGAACACTTGCTATGAAGAGATTACCACCAAAATTGCAGTTGCTGTCATGCTCCTCGCCGGGTTTAAACCAGTTATACGATGGGGACATCCATGTGAAGTGATTATATTCAGGAGACGCGACAGAAGCTGCCTTGGCACGGCATTCTGTTCGATAGCGCATCAAAGAATCAAACTGGTCTCTGGTGACAAGATCAACATCGACCATCTCTGTCGGCACCTCGTTTTCGTAAGCGAAAGTGATGGCAGCAGCGAGACACAAGTCCTCATCTGTCCTCATCCTGACTCATCCTCAGTCTAATTACATCAAGCATGTCGGAGGGGACCAGAGGGAGTCGGAGCTCGCGCATTCTGTCTCGATAGACAGCCCTAGCTGTTGGTCTCATGTCGTACTTCATCGCCAGATTTTGGACGTCTTCAAGGGGTGCCGAACACAATCGCGAGTCTATATAGGGGTCACAGTAACGAAGCAAGCCCCTTAAGACGGTGCTGGGATCGTAAAATGGTATGATGGGGACGCCATCTGCGAAGGCTCCGGGGGTAGCAGATGATAACAAATGCCTTAAGACAGACGAGGACGAGAGATGGGCCTTGAATGTGTAGAAGTCAATACCATCCTCGGATCGGAGGACAATGTTTTTTCTGTCCAAGTTGAAAGGTGCGTCTGCCGTGGTAACAAAAGCTGGGATCAAAGCACTGATGGACATCAGGAACGTTCTTGAAATCAAATACATATCGGTCTGACCTTTCCATCACTATTTACTAGTAAGATGGGATAGCACTACAGGAGAAGAGTTTGGTCACCAATCTCGCAACGTGTACATGAATGACAATTTAAATATTTATGGCCCGCGACTCAATGTTTTTTTCGCACCCACGGTCCTTCACGTATTATAAGGTCGAGGTTACCTTCCTCAGAAAATGCTCCTGTGAATGCTCAGTCATGGCAAATCCCCTGCTTTACTCTACCCCTCATACTTTGAAATTTTCTTCTCAAAAGATTTTCCCCTAGCTTGGTCCAGATTTTCAAAGTTCCGACTCCTTTTACGACGTGGAACTATTTCTGAATCACGTTCCTTCTCTTGAAGAGATTATTGCGTGCTGGGGCCCAGCTGTCGTAGAATCTGCACGGCTGGCAGATGCCTACGGATCGCGTCCACCACAAAGTACGGATCCCGATTCCAAACCGTTTAAGCCAACTGACATTTGCCTTGCAGATCCTATGGGTTATCCTATGCCGGAAATGGGATGTTCAACTCTGAACTCATGTGAGTTATATGGTCCAATCGACCCATTAGACCGGCTGAGTAACCCTTCGGAATTTACAGTCCAATGCAACTAAAAGAGACGACATTGCAGAATTATGAACCGGAACCACTGGCAGCACCCGCATTCCCCAGTAACAGCCCACGTGAAGGCGTGGACAACGTTAGAACCCATGGCGACTCAGCAACGCGATCTTGTCCGAGTGACATGAAGATCGACCCAGAAGCATGCAGACAAGCAAAAATGTCGCTTCGTGAGCTTAGACTCGGCAACACCTCCCGGCCAGAAACAGCCCAGCTCATTTACTTACCGACGAAGCCACCATCGTCAGTGAAGATCCGTTTGTTGGACAGAGGTAAAATAAAACTCTCCAGCCTTCAACGCAACGACCATTTACACATCACTCAGCAGCAAACAAAATTCAGAAGTTCTAAGTAGGACGGGTTCGAGAATTTCGCGTTTTCGCAATTGGGAAAACAGTGGCACACGCCATAAACCCCAACGCTGTCGAAAGGAGAAGAAGTCGCCGCTGTGAGATTTTTCATCTTCCATGCCAATGTCAGAACTAAGTCGCAAGGACTAGTGTGCCCGAAGATCGACCACCGAAGAAGAAAAGAAAGATGTAAGATGAATCAGTTTTAAATTGGCGATATGCTGGATCTTTCGCCAACAGCTCTGATACGTGAGTCTAGGCCATTTCTCTCCCGAATGGAAGGTTCAACAGCGCAAACTGCTGCTGTCGCCCAAGTTTTCACAATGAAAAAAAAAAAAAGAAAACTATGCCAGTCAGGGCACCATCCATACAACTGGAGATGCGAACCAACCGACTACAACTGACGGCGCAGGTGCCAATGCTGGTACCTGCTGTGACCTTGTCTGCCTCAATCCATATACATAATGGAAACCGGGCAGAGGGGACAAGTAAAAGAACCAGGCATGTGGCTTCGAATAAAATTGTAGTGTATACTGATACCCCAACTTTTTGCGACAATGCGCTGTAAGACGTGTCGTGAATTAAGGGACTTGAGTCGATGCATGGAGAGCTATGGAGAGGCGCAGGAATATTTAAAAGGAGCGAAAATCAAAGGGTCGATTCGGACATCGGCAATCGGAGGTGCACGGATCAAATTAGAACAATGCGTAGACCGAAACGATACGATATCCCCTGATATTGCATCTCGCAGTGCGATTGTGGGTTATTCAGCGCATTATCTATTGTATGATATCAAACGAAATTTCAACATACAGTTACGATGGCAAGTACTCTTTCAACATATCGTAACTGAGTCTAAGTTATATTTCATTAGTTTCCGCCCCACCCGATTTTAACCTTCCAGATGGCCGGAAATCGACTTAATTCAACTCTTACTCTCAAATAGTAGTGTCCCTTTTGCAACGTTCTACTGGCTGAATTTGTTGTGGAACAGTCTTGACCACGAGACCTTTGAAAGATTCTTGCCATGCCGGAACAAGGAAACGCAGCTCTGTGCCTAACCCCGTTTTGTTGCCTACATTTCGCTCGGATATGTCTGTTTGCCTTTACCAAAGCTTCTGTGATCATTGTTCATCTATCCTATCCTCTTTCACCTCTTTCTCGTCTACCGCCCTCTTGTCGATCGCGCGAAGAGCACGACTGAAGTCGACTGCTGAACAAGGATGTGACGGTAAAGTCTGAATTTCATTGGCGATAGTTTTCTCGACGATGGCGGTGGAGTTGCGAATAGAGTCAGGAGACGTGTCACATGAAGAGGCTTCAGCTTTCGCCAAAATGGCTATCGAAGAAGGCCAGTTCACGAGTATTTTGGCGAGATTATTAGGATGGGGGCGCGGAGTCAGTCAGGTGGACTGCCGAGGGATGTAAGAACTTGATGCCATGTCGGGGCTGTATCTGAACTTGAACCTGGTAGGTGGTTCGCCGACCTCTCGGTAGAATGATAAAAACACAACACTTAACTCTGAAGCTCTGTTTCATGTTAACAATAATGAATAACAATATGCCGAATGGGAAATAACTACAGTTCAGTCTTCCTCAAGAAACGTTAGATCACATATCTTTTGCAAGGATTTTCAAGCACGCGTGCATGTCATCCGAGTCAACGTCAGGTCGAAGTCGAGAGGGTGATTCTGAGTACTTGATGGCTTTTAGACTTGTTGGCTAAGATGTTGAGAACGCCTTGTCAACGGCTTGTCCGAGTCGTATTGCGATCCTCTGGATACGAGGGGCTGGTTCTAGGAACCTGATATCTGTACCGCACCGGGAAACGAGCTGCTCTATCGATTTGAATTTAGTTTACAGATAAGGAGCCTGGTAATTTAAGAGGAACCTTACTTTCAGCAAGGTCATTTTGCGGGTTCACGCTTGCTTTGCATAAGTACGTTAAAACCGAAACAGATTGTGGGCCGAAAACACGTTGACGTCGATCCACTGGGTTGTGCAGTGATTTGGCACTCTGGCTCTGAGCCTACTACCCTCTATTAGTTCAGAATTTCTAGAAACAATGGGGTTGACCGTTGCCAGATGAAATTTGAATACAACTTCTGCGACAGTCACCGTGTGAATCAGTAAAAAAAATTGAGTTTGAGCTAGCCGTTTTGATAGCGTACCACGCAGAAGACGATGAAAACAATGCGCGACCCAATTCTTGATCATTTTGTCGCACCCATAGTCCTTCACATTTTGTAAAGTCGGGTTCACCTGCTTTACCTCCCTCAGAAAATACTCCTGTGAACGTTCAACCATGGCAAACCCCTGCTTTACTCAAACCCTGATAGGTTTAATTATCTTCCCTTCGAACAAAATCTCCCCTGGCTTGGTCCAGATTTACAAGTCGTTCATTCCTGGCGTGGAACTATTTTACGACATGGAACTGGTTCGTGTTCCTTCGCTCGAGGAAATTATTGCGTCCTAGGGCCCAGCGCTTGTAGAAGATGAGCTACCTGCACCCCTGGTAAATGCCTCGGATCGGGTTTGCCAGTCGAGCCCGTCACCCCGTCCCCCTACTTTAATCAGAGTGAGGATCCCGATTCCAAACCGTTTAAGCCAACTGACATTTCTCTTGCAGATCCTATGGGTTATCCTATGCCGGAAATAGGATGTAACTCGTTCGAGTTGTGTGGTCCAATCGACCCAAGAGATCAGGTGAGTAACCCTTCGAAATTTACAGTCCACTGCAACTAAAGGAGACGACATTGCAGAATTACGAACCACTCACGTCCCCAGCGTAGCAGTCTATGTGACAAATTTTAACAGTTTACTCCGGCCAAAAACAGCCCAGCTCATTTACTGAGCAGAATGACGATGCAACCATCGTCTATGAAGAAAATCTGTTCGTTGGAAAGAGGTAAGTTAAAACAGTCCAGCCTTCAACGCAACGACCATTTACACATCTCTCAGCAGCAAACAAGCACCAGAAGTTGTCCAAGTAGACCAGGTCCGAGAATTTGATTTTCGCGATTGGACAACCCGGAGCACACTCCATAGAGAAAATTTCACAGCTTTGATATGGAGTCGAGGTCAATTTCGTCACCCGGAGAAGGTTCAGCAGCACAGGTTGCTACTGGCAAAGTTTTCATAAAGAAAAGAAGAACTTTGCCAGTCATGGCACCATCCACACAATCGGAGGTGCAGCGCAACCTCCAGGTGACGGCGCAGGTGCAAATGCTGGCACCTGCCGTGACCTTGACTAGAGGAGGCCGATTGCCCCAATCCATGGAAACAGGGGAGGGGACAAGGGAAAGTAAAGAGAATCAGGGCATGTGGCTTCGAATGAAATCATTATGTATAGAGTATGTGTACCGATACCAAACCGCTTTTTGCGAAATGCACTGTAAGATGTGTCGTTAGATTAAGGGACTTGAGTCAGTGTATGGAGAGGCGCAGCGAACATATAAGAGAGCGATAATCAAAGGCCCGGGGTCGATCCGGGGTGAAGTCCGGGTGAAACCATCTGCTGCTGAACTTCGACGGGTATGTCCTCATTTCAATTTCGGAGCACCACTGACTCTGGCGTAAGACACGTTAGCAAGTTAGCAAAATTGAAAATTCTTACCCGATGTCATTATGGTGGCGACAACAAAATCCTCCAAATCAGAAAGTCAGTCGACCTCATGGTGGTTGCGGATTTGGATTTGGCATCCTCTGTAATTTGCAGAGACGGCTTACTGGCAACAAATGTGGAGAGCACACAGAAGATTGATGTAAGTGAAATACTTCCTCGTTGGCTTGCTTTCAAATGATTTTTCTGCTCTGGGGAGAGATTTCGCCAAGTGATTCTGAAAACCGAAACTCCCTGTATCTTGCAGTGCGATTTATCGTATAATATCAGGAGACGACATCGCAACATACGGTTACGATGGCAAGTACTCTTTCTACATATCATATCTGAGTCTAAGTTATGCTTCATTAGCTTTCCGCCTCTCAGCGGCCACCTATTCTTAAACATCCAGAGGGCTCGGCAATCGACATAACTCAGCTCTTACTCTCAAATAGTAATATATTTTATGCGAAGTTCTACCCTGAAAGCCATGCACCCACTGTGGCTGAATTTGCTGTGGAACATTCTTGACCACGCCCTTGCCATGCCGGAGCAAGGGTCTGTGCCTAACCCCGTTTTGTTGCCTACCATTTCGCTCGAGTATGCATTCCGTTTGCCTTTCCCAGAACTTCTGTGATATATTCTGTCCTCTTTCACCTCTTTCTCGACTACCGCCCTCTTGTCGATCGTGCGAAGAGCACGATTGAAGTCGATTGCTGAACAAGGATTGACGGTAAAGCCCGAAGTCCATTGGCGATCGTTTTCTCGACGATGGCGGTGATGTCGCGAATAAGAGTCGGGAGACGCTTCACATGAGGAGGCTTCAGTTTTTCGCCAAAATGCGCGGTTCAGGAGTTTCTTGCGAGATTATTAGTATGGGGGCGCGGAGTCAGTTAGGTGGACTCTGGAGAATACTGAGGGATGGGTTGTAAAGAACTTGACGCCATGTCTAGACTGTATGTGAACCTGGTTGGTTGGTTCGCCGACCTTTCAGTATCAACAAATGAGATAGTGAAAAAACACATGTTAACAATACGAGAAAACCGAGGGAGATAATAATCTTCACAACAATCATCTAGACAAGTCTTGGTTTACTGTAACGTTAGACCACATATCTTTTGCCTTTCAAGCATCCCGCGTGTATGTTTAGTATCTGTCGGGTCCGGATGCTTCAAAATTCAAATTCCTTTTTCAGTAATCACCACTTTGTTATGTCTCTCACGAATAATGGTTTCGAAGCTCAGGGCGCGCTTTTTGACAAATCTTCTCTACAACATTTTCCTCCTACTTTAGCGCGTGCTACTATGCGTCTTGAATTCCCCCCATCCTACGTCCTTGTTGGTGTTTATAGGCTTTTCACGGATAAGAATTTGTATAAACCTGCATGGGACAAATGCCGACACGCTACGAGACGTGGTGCGATAGTCGGTGCAATATGGGTATGTCTTTATTGCTCGAGACAATGATCGTCCACCCTCTGAAGTCAATAACCAGGCATTTTTAACTTTTTCAATCCAAAGAAAGTTTATTGAAACCTTTCTGTCCAAGTAACCTTACCATCTACCCTTTCTGGCCTCGAGACTCAAAGACGCTCATACTGCAGCTCGCCACGAATTACTGGATTGTCTTCGGACACCATGTTTGGCTACCGAGTTCCATTCAATGTCCATACTTGTGAATGTCTCCCTGGTTGGTTGAGTTGAAACTGAATGTTTTTCAGACGCGGCCATTATGATTGTAGGATCTCAAGTCACTCATATTATGAGGTTCTTTCTCCGACGCAACATCGGTATTGCAAGAGATCGGGCATGGGATCAGACAGTGGCCTCTCGTGGAAAAGGACCAGATTTCTGGCAACCATATGTTGAAGAATGGGAGAATCCACCACACTTGGATGTTGACTCTAAGCCTCATAGGTTTGCGAAGAAGTGGCTCGGTGGTTGGTTTGGCATGTTCGTTTTAAAAAATGGTATACTTCACTTGAGGTCTGAGGATGTTGCTCACAACCCCTTCAGCTCTGCTTTCTCCATTTCAAATCTATCCATTTGTTGGCATCGCCGTCTCTGCCTGGTTTAGGGCTCTGGGGACTGCAAACATATTGCATCGACGTGTACGTGCTGTACTTGTCACCTACCATAATGATATCATTAAATATTTATAGTATTTCGAGGCCAAACGCATGACAGAAGAACAAATTTCCATATTTATGACAGAGAGGAAATGGGATTACCGTGGTATCCACCACACCCATTGTTGCACATGGTTGTTGCTAATATACTACACACAAGCTTTTGGTTTTACAGCAGCTCTCCTGGAAAGTCTTCCTATAATTGGGCTCGTGTTCACTATTTCCAATCGCATAGGTGCAGCAATGTGGGCTCACGGTGTGTAGTGAACACCTATCATAGTGAGGAATTGACTTTGATTTTGAAAAGATCTCGAGAAAAGACAGCATTTCGTTGAGAAGAAACGCCTACATGATCAAGGGTAGAGTAAAGCAGGGGGGTTGCCAGGAGTATTTTCTGAGGGAGGGAAGGCAGGACTTTATGATACGTGAAGGACTATGGGTGCGAAAAAATGATCATATTATGATAGTAAGGCTTTCATTAATTAGGAATAATTTATCTGGAATGTCTTTTTTCAAAGAAGAATCATGATGCAATGTTTTATTTTCTCCCCTCTGAAGAATTTCTTCCTTGGCTTGGTCCAGATTTCCAACTCGTTCATTTACGACGTGAAACTATTTCTCTTGAGGAAATTATTGCGTGCTGGGGCCCAGCCGCCCCAGTGGTCGTAGAATCTGGGCTACCTGCACTCCTGGCAGGTGCCTACGGATTGGGCCCACCAGTCGAGCCCGTCACCCCCTACTACTTCGATCAAAGTACGGATCCCGATTCCAAATTGTTGAAGCCGACTGACATTTGCCTTGCAGATCCTATGGATCACACAATGCCGGAAATAGAATGTCCCACTCTGAACTCTTCGAGTTATGTGGTCCAATCGATCCATTAGACCATAATTTGCAGCAACTAAACCGGACGACATTGCAGGATTGTGAACCAGAACCACCACCCGCGTTCCCCATTAACAGTCCACGTGAAGGCGTGGACAACGTTATAACCCATGACGACTCAGCAACAGAGCAACAATCTTGTCCCAGTGATATGAACATCGATCCTGAAGCATGCCGACAAGCAAAAATGTCGCTTCGTGAGCTTAGATTTGGCAGCATGCTCCGGCTAGAAACAGCCCAGCTCATGAATGACGAAGCAAGCATTGTCAGTGAAGAATGTCCATTCGTTGGACAGAGATAAGTTGAATGTGTCCAGCCATCAACGCAGCCATTTACACACCACTCAGTCTTACACCCAGTAGAACAAACTTCCGTCTTACAAACCACAACGGTGTCGAAAGGAAAAGAAAGATTCTGATGTCAAAACATTGCAAGGAAGTGTGCCGGGGGATCGCAAAAAAGGAAGTTGTAAGATGGAACAGTTTTAAATCGGCGATATGAATCTTTCGCCAACAGCTCTGATACAGGCCAATTCCCTCCCGAATGGAAGGTTCAACAGCGCAAAGCGCTGCTATCGGCAAGGTTTTCACAAAGAAGATGAAAACTATGCCAGTCATGGCATTATCACACAACTGGAGATGCGGACCAACCGACTAGTACAAGTGACTCGAAGTGGCCGATTGCCTCAGTATGTAATGGAAACAGCATGATGTGGCTTCGAATAAAATAAGTCGTAGTGTTAGACCGATACCAACCAACTTTATGCGACAATGCGCTGTACGATGTGTTGTCAGGTTGAGGGACTTGTGGAGAGGCGCAGCGAATGATATTTAAAGGGAGCGATAATCAAAGGGTCGATTCGGACATCGGCAATCGGTAAAAGCGGAGTTGCACGGATCAACATTATATGCTCGCTCGTTGCCACTTATCAAATCTATCAAAATGTAAATAAGAACAAATATCATCTAGTTTGGGTGCGGCTGGCAAACTTTGGATCCGGTGATCTCGGAGTCACAGATGGTCACACAGTTGTATGCGAAAAAAATAATGGTACTACGTAGAACAATTGGCTGCACCACCGCTGAGCTCACTTTCAGATGATGATGCATACGGCGTATGACAGACGAGCTATCGAAATTTCTTACCCCATGTCATTATAACATTGGTGGCGAAAAAGTCCGTCGACCTGTCGACCTCTACGGTGGTTGCGGATTTAGATTTGGCATCTAGTGACGGGTTGCTGGCAACAAATGTCAGACGAGCATTGTGAGCCAAATTCGGATGAGTGACCCTACAATATACGTTGTTGGTTCTGTCTCATGCATTTTATACTTGCAGGGCGCAAATTTTCAAGAGGACGTACATATCTACTCTTTCAAGGTTCCTCCAGATCAACTGGAGAAGGCTCATAATGCCTTAGTGCATGTTCGGAACCGGTCTGAACATACGAAGATTATAACGTATCTTCTGGGGAGATTTGTCAAACCCCAAGGTATCCACAACCAAGGGAAGGATCTATTCGAAGCGGCAGGATCATCAGCTGTCCAAGACCAGACCGCTAAAGCCTCGTTTATTACATCAATATATATATGTAAATTTCTCTTGCTGTCCCATAACATTATATAGATCCTCGAGGCGGCTCAGAAGAACTAAACGCATCTCCCAATCCCTACCTTCCCTCCTCTAGCATCGATTCGAGCTCATAAAAGCAAATCCTCAGCTTTTCTGCAGGCCGTGACAATGGCACCAATGATTGTCCCAAAAAGCTGTACATCACTCCCAAGTTGCAACGTTTTACTTAGTGCGACGCTCAGCATATGTCAAATGCCCATGATAAATGAGCTGCGTTTCTCAACTGGGATAAGTCTCCCCCGGCGACATGAGAGACATGAGCTAATTGTCGTTTTCAGCGCTACGCCAACCACTGTATATGGTTCACAATGATTGCACGCATTGTTTAAAAACGGGCAGAGTGAAACCATGTTCCACCAGCAGTGTCGAATATGAGGCTCTCAGCAGCAGTTCTGCTCGTAACTTTCTGGCTCAGTCTATTTGAAGGCATCTGGGCAGATAATTGCGGTCACGATGACGACCATCATGGACATTGCCCGTCCAACAGCTCCGCTCCTGCAACCCCTGTACAAGGTAGAGTCCTTCAAGGGACGCCCTGCCCACCTTCTCCACTTGAAGATGAACCCGACGATGAATCGCCACGGGCCCGTCCTCCCATTCCCACTGGGCGGCCTGTCGGACCCATCAACCCCTCTTCTCCGGGTACAAATCTGACGAGTAGTGGTAGTTACAGAGGAAACACTACTATCGTGGCGAGGCAAGAGTGCAGCGGCAACGGCATCATCTTCAACACAAACACTGTATTCGGAACAATTGGCATTAACCCTTCCGAGCCCAGCGGTGCCAAAGCCGGAAAAGTCATCTTCACCGCTGCCAACTTGTTCGCTGCCATTTCTGTCGACGGTGGTGCCACCTTTACGACTATAAACCCGACCGTTTATGCTGGAGCAGCCAATCCTGCGACAGATGGGGGATTTTGCTGTGACCAAGTTGTGCATTATCTGCCTTCCATCGATCGATTTGTATGGCTCCTTCAATACAACTCAAACAATGCGTCGGTCAATAAGCTCCGCCTCATTACCTTCCACCCACGCGACGTGGACAAGAATGGGATAAACACGTGGATTTTCCTGGATATCGTATCCACAGACCTCATGCTCAGTGGCCCACTCGACTACGGTGACCTTGCCGTGGGTAATAACGAGCTATATATAAGCGCCACCAATACCGGGGTAGGCCTCGTCGTTGTCCGTGTCCCCATCGCCGCCCTGGACGTCGTCGGTCCATTGACATACTGGTACACGGATCCTACACTCGGAGTTGTTGCCTATTTCTCCCACCTCTCGCAGAATGCTGGCGATACCGTCTTCTGGGCCGGACACTCGACGATTGGAACGACCATGCGGATCTTCAAGTGGCCCGAATCAGGAACAACTTATTTCTGGAATGATATCCGGATTAACGACTGGCCATCCGATTTTGCCAACTTTGTGTCTCCTTGCCCAAGTGCCGCCAGCACGAATTGGGTATTTGGGGCCCAATTCCATGATATCATTGGCGTCACGCGTAGAAGCACGAACGAAGTCTGGTTTGCCTGGCCTGCGCCTAGTGGTGGTGGTTTCCCCAACTTGCACATTCAGATCACACAGATCGATGTGTCGGCCTGGCCGACGTTGACACTAATCAAGCAGTGGCAGATCTGGAATCCCAATTTCGTATTTGGGTACCCAGCTCTGTACACAAACACCTGCGGGGATGTTGGGGTCGCCGTCGCATTTGGGGGAGGGACGTTCAATCCTAGCAGTGCTGTGGGCGTCGCAAATTCCGATGGTGTGTTGACGCAGACGGTGTATTATCCAGAATTGAGCAACGTATGTGAGGGTCGCTTCGGTGATTACCTGACGGTTAGGCAAGGAACGGGGACAGGTTTTACGGGGTTCATATTTGCGGGGCAGAGTACAAGTTCGGGTACGGAGTGGCATCCGAGGTTTTTGGAGTTTAGGAGGGGGTAGAGCGAAGATGCTGCAATGGGAAGTAAGCAGCCAGAAATCTTTTTTTTTTTGACACTCTGTATTCCACATTCCTGCCTCAACGGACGCTAAAGGACATTGTACGTATCACGTAACGACACCAGCAAAGGACGAATGCATATAGCACTTGTAGAATTTTTTCAGGACATTAATGACAATGACAATTAGGTGACAGTTCAAGTCTAACTCGCAGTGCCAGCACTTGTCATAGTGGGCAATGGAATATAAGGCAGCCAGCTTTAGAGTCTCCCCCACCGTATGAAATTCAATCTATAGCTAGCAAGGAATGTCGGGTGGCTTGCGTATGAAATTTTAGTGACGTAACTCGAGGGGCGTTGGCACAGAACTGGACATCAAATACAGATTGAGTATTATTACTTGTGTTAGGTCTAAGGTTGCTACCTAGGGCTCACGGAATCCAGATGTCTACATTACCCGTAAAGTAGGAAAGGGCAAAAAAAAGTTTAAATCATCTGTGGCCAAAGTTTTTCTTGAAAAAAAAAAAATGTTCAGAAGAGAACAGCTGCAATTTTCTCAGCGATATTTCTAGGTGGCACCTCAGGCAACTCTGTCTCCTCAATCGTCGGAATACCCGTCACGAAATCTCTCTCGAGCGGACCCCACACCTTTGTTTTCTTGTAAAATTTCCATCCAATGAAAGTCACCAGGAAGATCGGGAGGTTGATGTACGCCGTAATGAAGTCGGACGCGTTGAAATTCCAAAAGCTGGAGAGGCCGTTGATGAGGATGAAGAACGTTACCCAGCCGAGGCCCCAGTACGCGAGGTAAGGCTGCCATGTGTTGTGATACGCGTTTTGTTTGGGATCGAGACCCTGAGCGATGAGTCCACGGCGGAAGAAAATGTAGGTCAGGTTCATAACGAACCAGCCCAAGAAACCGGCCGTCGTGGATAGATTGACGAACCAGTCGAAGACTTTGCTAGATCCACTGGATACACTCATGAAGGACAAGATCGAGAAAGACGCCTTTTTTTAAAAAAAAAAAAGCGTATCAGATGACCATATGAAGAGCAGGAGGGAAAAGGGCGTACGCAGAACAAAACAGAATACAGAGGCAAACCGTTCTTTGTGCAGTATGAGAAGAACTTGGGTGCTTGTCCACGGAGCGAAAGTCCATAAAGCACACGAGAGGAGCAAAACAAAAAGCTGTTGCCAGCAGAGAACGCAGAAGTGAAGATACAGGCATTGATGAGATGAGGGAGTCCAGAGATGCCCGCACGATTAATGGCAATAACGAAAGGAGATTGAACAGCGGTTCCGGCTCCGGCGCTGTTGAGCAAATTTGGATCATCATACGCTACAAGCATCCCAATAATGAGGATGCCAAGGATCTGTGGAAAATTTTTAAATTCAAGGTTTGTGTTGACGAGATTTAGAGCAGTGGACTTGCGTAGAAGACGAGAATTCGGTAGAACACACGTCGGACAGCTTTGGTGATGTTGCGTCGGGGACTCTCAGTTTCAGAAGCAGCTCTACGCGAATAAAGGTAAAGGTAAAGGTATGTTTTTTTAGATCAAAGAAACCCCGTTTAGCGGAAACTTACATGACCACTAGTTCCATTCCCTGGAAGGAGAAAGCAGCTTGTACGATCACGGTCAAGATAGCCAAAAATCGGCCCAGATGGGGTCGGTTGGGTTCCAGGTCCGATATTGCGAGCGCACCGGGGTGTTTCCAATACTGTAAGTCGTTTCAGTTCTGATTTTTGCTTTGAGAATTTTACTGACTCTGAATCCGATACGGTCATGGTCGGGCCCTCCACCCAAGTCAATAATGAGGCCAGCAAAGATGAGGCCAATGATGAGGGAAATTTTGATTATCGAGAAGAAGAATTCCGCTAGATGTTAATTTTTTTAATATCTGAAGTCACGCTCGTACTCCGAAATGGCTTCAGACGCACATTCTCCAAAATACCGCACACCCAATATGTTGATCAAACTGATCAAGACGCAAAGCACAGCGGTGTAGATGGCGACGTGGTTAGTCTGTTGCGGATACCAGTTGACAATTTGTGGCGACTACTAGTGGACAGTATTACGCACGTTGGAGTCCCAGAATGAGAGAAGGATTACAGCGGCAGTGATTTCATTGGGGACGGAGATACTATGGATAAAGGATTTTCAAAGCGATTCAGTAAACCACTCTGTCAACAATAATATTAAATGTGCGCACTCACACATTGCCATAAAAATAATTCTTGTTACAAATCAGGCACGTTCGATACAACTTTTAAAAAAAGCATCCTTACCCAACCAGTGGCAAAACCCAAAGCAGGATCAACCCAGCGGGCAGCTAGGGGTGTGTTAAGTATTTTATTACTTTATTCTGCAAATGGCATACCAAAGTGAGGGAATGTTCCAGATATAGGTGCCCATGTTGTCATCTCTCCAGCAGCACACAGAGATCTTTCAGGTAGATGATACAGGATTAGCGGAGGGAATCTGACAATGCATAAAAAACAGATACGCACGAGTAGGCGACTGTACCGACAAGAGCATAGGCGATGAGGGCACCAAGTGGTCCTGCTGTAGCCAACGCGCCACCTGAACCCAAGAAAAGACCTGTACCGATGGTACCAGCAATCTAAGATAGATCATAATACCACGCTGAGTTCCTTGGTGGCGCATCGTAATGGTAAGAAGCTCACAGCTATCCTAAATATAGTTGAGGTTAGATAAGCAGCCCTCCAGAGGAAGATGTCCGTACATTTGTACATGGCGTTGCTTCAAGCGCCTCTGAACGCGGTCGAGGTCATGGGCGTCGAGGTGCTGTCTGTTGACGACTACAGTTAGACAAAAGATGTAAAAATAATATCCAATTTACTGAGAGCTGGTCTGGACATGATGATGTTCCTCGACAACGGCCTTTTCGAGGTTGTTGAACGACGGCAGCCTATCGTCTTCTAGCTCCTTTTCGTATTTGGCCATTGGTGAGAGTAGTAAAGTAAGCGAAGTAAACTGAACGACAGGGGGAATGATTTATCTACTGCTGGGGCATATTATTATCGAGCTTCTTGATGGAGGCTTTAGAGAGACTGCAACTCGCGCCATGCATAGCGATGAAGACCGCCAAAAATAGAAGATTGTTGCATGTGGGAGCTTGTGGGAGGCGACGCGTCCGAGTCTTCTTTAACCTGGACCCGAATCGAAGTAGATTTTGTTGAGAGGAACTGAGCCTTGGACGCCCCACATACAGTAAGAAGCCGGCCTTTTGACAAATGGATAATGGAGTTCTTCCCAAGTCAATCCTCTGTGTTCAAGTTTATATCTGGACATTCCGGTCAGCAAGACTAACCTTTGCGACTCCTTGCAATCACCTAGAGGATATATCATAGACAAATTGATTGGAAAGATGTCACGTACTAGACATCAAGTTTCTGTCTTCGATGAACGATAACAAATCAGTACCATGATAACATCTGTGTTCAAATTATTGTGAGTCGGCTTTGTTGATTAATTTGATCTGGGGGACAACTACAGACCCGCAAATCCAAACTGGGAACTTTCAGTGCTCTGAAAGAATAGTAACATATGTGTCATTTTTACGGGAAAACTCAATTCACAATTATCCGGAACTGCTGTGATGACGCTCAACCGAAGCTCTTATCGGGAAGACTAACGAGCACAGGCACAGGTTAAGTTTATCAGACTGTAGAGGTACAATGTAATGGTAAAAAATAATGTTGCAACGGATACCCCGATTGACGTTCGACTGTCCATAGATCCTAGTTCACCGCGAGATTGCTTCTGCCTCTGCCTCTGCCTCTGGCTCGACCACGAAAAGGGATACCTCGTCCTCTGAAAGGCGGAGGCAATACGTTTCCAGGTATATTCGTGTCTTGAACGGCGTCCGCGTCCATAGGACGTGTAAGACGATTGATTTTTCCTGTTCCGCGAGTGGCTCCACGATGGGGACTGTCCGATGCAAATCCTCGAGCCTTTCCTCCTCGTCCAAATCGTACAGAGTTAGGAACAAGAGAAAGGGAATTCAAGGACTGTGTCAAGCCTGCAATATCTGCGTCGCCGTGGGCTTGATGTGGAGCATGACGGCGAGCGGTATGGTGGTCCGAACCTCTGAAAGATTGCGAGGATGTCGGAGAAAGGATTCTTTTCGGTCGAATGCGAGGTGTAGCATCCAAGTCATCAGGTTCTTCATCGTCATTTTCTTCCGAAGCATCGGCGGTGCTCTCTTCATTCTGTTTGTCGTCATCGCTTTCGCCTTCTTCCATACCAGTGTCGTCTTCCCCATGCATGCCTTTTCCTTGTTGTTCTCTTGGTTTCCATTCTTTTCGAATTAGACTTGCACCATCTCCCCATTTCTTCAAAAGTCCGCCAATACCCTTGTTGGTGACAGCGAAAAAATATTGCTTTGGGTAATAATGAACCTGAATCATATGCAATCTGCGAGCTTTGGGAGTCAAGAAGTTGCGACCACATGAAGGGGCTGGTATATGACATTGGAACTAGCAATATCAACAACTGCTCAGCGCCCAGAAATCAACATAAAAAGCAAAATCGAAGCTTACCGTCTTTTCATTACGCTCTTTTCGCAAAGCAACTATCGGATCATGACATTCTGTCTGATGCTTGAAACGATGGCGATTGTCAACGATAAAACATCAAAACGGGAATAAGAAAACGAACCAATTCCAGCAAACGTGCCTCGGGAAAAACACATCCACAGCTCTTCACTTCGCAGACATGAGCGTGATGCATGGCGTAATGGCTCTCCAGATCGTTCGTATTAGCGATCGGTGTGGGTCGGCGGTTGCATGTTGGCGGCAGATTGCAAAGGATGGGATGTCCAGCACTGGCTGATGCCTGATGAGATCGGGGAGATGAAGATACAACATCGTGTTCAGAGGGGTGGATTCGAAGTGCTTTGTGTGGAGGATCTGATGATGGTGATGTATCAGGCTTTGGCACCAGCGAGGATGGCGACGATGAAGTGCGAGGACGCTTCGCACCCATGTTGGGCATTGTTGGCCGTCAAGTTGTGTGTAATGCAAGCGCCCAACATAGCATAACGTCCTGAGGTCATTGTTAACTTTTCCATGATGGACGATCACAAATAACTACGCAGGTGCCCCATGGCTGAGTTGGTTACAGCGTCCGACTGTTACGATATGTAACGTTATCGGAAGGTCGTGAGTTCGAGCCTCACTGGGGCAGCTTTTTTTTCCAGTGGTCAACCACTTGACCAAAACAATAAATAGCAGGAGGTCACCAAAACATGCGGTGTACTCATAGACTGGACCATATTGATTGATTCAGACGTTCCATGTTTCACCCGATTTTTTTTACCACCTGCCGTAGATTTTCAAATCACACACAGCCCTAATAACAGCAGAAAACCACAATGACCAAATGACAACATTGAAGACCCTATTTGGACAGTATATCGGTGCAGACATATTTAACCAGCCCTCCACCTCGGGTCTCTCGAACAGTGCTACGGACGCATCGGTGCAAGCCACGCCTCAGCAGCTTCAAACTGATCCATCAGCTCGCGTAGCGCTGCTCCTTCGCTATGAAGCTGCCTCATCGCACTCAGTGCCTGAAAAAAAAAAAGTCCAACCATCAGCTTTCAAAAATCACTTAACAAAAACCAAACTTCGTACCACATCCCAAAACCTGAAGCCTCTCTCGACTTCCAATTTCGGATACTTGACACCAGGGAATGTCTC
>Ga0307514_10001749_pt1 | contig 24797 bp, 17 predicted proteins | sample 16_EM_MG_FD_203088 | JGI IMG/M metagenome (GOLD analysis project Ga0307514, IMG submission 203088) | Populus trichocarpa ectomycorrhiza microbial communities from riparian zone in the Pacific Northwest, United States - 16_EM | ecosystem: Host-associated > Plants > Roots > Unclassified | place... | reverse complement strand
TGAGTAAACGTACCAACTTTGACATAAAAGACGCAGCTTGCCTCCATATTGTCCATAACTTGCAACATCCAACATCTCGCCTAACAACACAGTCCACGCAAACTACAATGGTCAATGCTCCGAAAAACAACTTTTCGCCACTTCCGGCTGGCAGAAACTGGAAATCGACAAAGCGCTCAACCCAACGACGTCATCATGCGAATGAAGGCAAGAGCGGCTTCGAGGCAGAGAGAGTCCGAGCCCATGGGGCATTGCGCAGCTTGAGATCCAGAAAGAGGCTTGCGGCGGAGAAACAACGAGAAACGCACTTTTTAAGCAATGAAGAGAAAGAGAAATGGATTGAGGATTTTGTTGAAAGAGAGACCGCTGGGGCAAGAAAGCGAGTTGAAGACGCAGAGGCAGCGGTTCAACAAGAGCAGGACGATATGACGCACGCTGAACTCGCGGGATTGACATCCAGAAAGTCCGAAAAGACGGTTGACGAGATGCTGGTTGCTATCGGAGATAGTCTGAGAGATCTTGCAAGTTCCGACGATGGGGAAGATGAGGATGATGAAGAGACTGAGCAGGGCAAGCTGAGTGAAGATGACCAACCCGGCTGTGTGATGGGCACAATCACTAAAACAGTACAGCAGCGCATGGAGAGGTTTCGGCAGAAGCGGATGAAGTTCGACGAATCGACTCAACCGGGATGGGAGGATGCAGCCGACTACTTCCATGAACGAGATAAGAAGTACGGCACATCCGAATTGAGGGTACTGGCAGTTGTTCAGCAGCAAACGAATGACGACGCTCCGCCGCATCCACCGACAACATTTGCAGAGCTTATGGAGAGTCTTGACATTGTCCCCGGAATATCGGAAGGGACTTCTTGACCAGGAAGTAGTCAGTTCAGGCCAGGTTCGGTGAAGCCGCAGTCAAAATCGAGCATACCTAGTGGTGAGCCAGCTGCGGAGCCCGATTTGTCACCATTGCTGAAAGCGAAGCCAGTTGAACCAGTAAGCTTTTACTCCTGCATATGGCCTCCAGCTAATTACCATATAGATATCGGATTCCGACAAAGAGATGGTGACCGCTCCTGCGTCTGCGGAAGAATAGATATGCAAACTGTAATTTTTGACATCTGATTGCGGGGAAAAGCAAGTTGTTTACCAATTTTGCTACGTGTCAGCTTTTTCTTGATTTCAGTGACCAAATTGTAAGACTTGATAATTCGTCTGTGTATGTCAAAGGTTCAAACGCACCATGTGAACGTTCTAGAATCCAAATCGCGCTGTAAGATGGCCAAAACGTTCAGTTTCATTCTGCAAGTGACTGTTAAGTGACAAAGTAAAAGCAATATTAGTGACGAAATGAGCTAACAAAATTTGAGTGAGTGATGTCATACGTGTCATGGAAAGAGCGGTCAGTGCGCCTGACAGATCGATCTGAATGACAACCATCATGCTGCATTCATCCATGTATCCAACTGCATAATTCTCCGCACAGACCTGGTGCACATGATTGAGATATTTGAAATTGCTTGTGGTACGTCATGCAAATCGAGGAGAAGGAGCTGGATAAGGAATGGTGAGGAAGTAGAGCTATATTTACCCAAAACTAGTGAAATGATCTACATGCCGTCAATTGCCGGCCGAAAGCGTGGGAATGTGATAGTGCCATGTCGTTTCACACTCAGATAGCGTAGATAGCAGTTGATCAGAAAGTGAGAGGTAACAAAACTCCTGGATGCAAATGATAATACATACAAACGCAATACTGGATGTCAAAAATGTGTATATGATTTGCTGCATACAATTATTGAGTGTACAAATGCTGTTTCGATGTGATTAATGTGTGCGTCAACAGAGTGTCAACAATTTTAAATCTTACACATTCAGCAATCAATGGGCTGCATTATCCCATCCTTCCAAAGTGAATGTATAGGTCGGCGTTATTGCGAAAAAAGTAAATGACTCGGTCGTTGCCACATCCTAAAAATGATCGTCAATGGAGCGTCAACAAGTTCTGGCATTGCGTCAGGAAATATCCAGTAGGATGTGCGGTTACAGTACGTCATAATCAGACTATCGGCCGCCTATCTATTGAACAATGTTGGTGGCAACATTTCTACTATGTCCTAAAAATGAGCGTCAACAGAGCATGAACGATTTTTTGCCTGGCATCTAGGAAATTGCGTTGGCTGTGCGGCGACGTTATGCCATAATCGTGCTATCAGCCGCCTTTTTAGGCAAAACCTCTTGCAACAATATCGCTACTATGTCCTAAAAATGAGCGTCAATGCAGCGTCAACGACTTTGGGCTGTGTATCATGGAAAATCCTAGTGTTGTGCGGTGACAATAGGCCATAATCAGATTATCAGCTGCCTTTCTAGGCAAAAACAGTAGCAACGACATCGCTACTATGTCCTAAAAATGATCGTCAACAGAGCTTCAACAACTTTGGGCCTTGTATCTTCGAAAATCCTAGGGCTGTGCGGCAACATTAAGTTATAATCAGATTATCGGCCGCCTTTCGAGGCAAAAACGGTTGCGATGATATCGCTACTATGTCCTAAAAATCAGCGTCAACGGAGCGTCAACAACTTTGGGCCTTGTATCACGGAAAATCCTAGGGCTGTGCGGCAACATTAAGTCATAATCAGATTATCGGCTGCCTATCTAGGCCAAAACGATTGCGACGACATCGCTACTATATCCTAAAAATCAGCGTCAACGGAGCGTTAACGACTTTTCGCCATGCATCTTGGAAAATCCCGTGGCAATGTGGCGACATTAACACATAATCGTACTATCAGCCATCTTTGTAGGCAAAAATGCTTTTTACGACATCGTTACTATGCCCTGAAAATGAGCGTCAATGGAGCGTCAACGACTTGAGGCCTTCTATCTAGGAAAATCAATGGGCCATGCGACCACTATGATCTACAATTGTACTATCGGCCGCCTTTCTAGGGAAATATGCGAATGACAAAATTGTAACCATGTCCCAAAATGAGCGTCAACGGAGCATCAATAATTTGTGTGCTGGCATCTTGGATAATCTAACCGGAATGGAGCGGAGATAAACCACAATCAACCTATCAGCAGCCTTTATGGGCAAAAATGCTACTGACGATATTGCGTCCGCCTGCTACAATTGAGCGCCCACGGTGCGTCAAGGCTCCGAACACTACACAGCAATAAACTGCATTATGTTGTTCCTAAATGGAGTTTTACGCGGTCAGTCGTTGCAATCTGTCCTTGTATTCAACTTCACAAATATGCATGCACTGTCTTACTGATCTGATTATTTTCCTTGTAGCAGTAGAGTCAATATTTAAGAACCCGCATTCTGCGTTACTGTATCGTTATTTTCGGCAGTCTCTCGAGTCGAAATACCTAGCTTTCCAATTTCTACCACCATGTCGGATAAACAATCTTTGAACACCTCATTGCTCGAGGTTATGATCTCTTCCAAAAATTTACATGTCTTTATTCGTGATTTGAGCATCCTTAAATTGCAAATCATCTTCGATGCTGGGTGGGCTTCAATGAATATAGGCTCGAGGTGGCCTATTGCATGGAAGAATTTTAGACATGCGCCATCGTGGCGATTCTATTTGCACTGCGGAATTGAGGAGACTGGCAGCCCTGGCATCATATGTATCGTGTATCATCAAGTTCTTCGCCATACATCAGAACATGGGACCAGCTCAATGTGGAAACACTTGCTAGGAAAAGCTCGCAGCGCAAAGTTAAACAAATTAACAGAGTCAGAGGTCACTGAATTGACCAGTTCAACAGTGGATGAAACTGCTTTGGCCATCCTGAAGAGACAAGAAAGTCGTGGAATCACAATGGTAAGTGTGCCGAGAAAAATGATATTTGATATCCAATTAAATCCATACTGATCGAAATGACAGACAAAATGTTCCAAACTACCAGATAAGGACTTTGAAACTTCCGAATTTCACCAAGACACGTGGAATCACTACCTCATGTTAGGATTTGTTTTGGCACATATTCCACGGAACGCTATATCAAATCTCGAGCTACGACGGTCATATAAGTCATTACGCGACGACCTAGTCCTACCCTCCGCTTCAACCCTTAGTAACATTTGCCAGAGGGAATATGCACTGACTGTGGATGCAATTAAGAAGCAATTGCTGATACGAAATGAAGTTAGTTTGGCTTTGGACGGATGGACATCAACGAACAGACTAGCCATAACGTCGGCCATTGCGTACTATATGGATCGAAATTGGGCATTGCGTGAAGTTCAACTCGCTTTCGATGATGTTGATCGCCTGTTCGGTTCCCATTTCGAAAGCGAATTAACAATGATAGGTCAAGGGCCAACATACTGGAGCAAGGTTAGCCGTACATTTGAAGGACATGCTTGATCGTTTTGAACTTACCGACGGCCGCTTACTTGGGATTACAACTGATAATACTTCGTCAAACTACTGGATGACACGCGAGCTACTATCAACACTTGAGGCCTCTGGAATCGAGTGGCCGGTATTGAGGAACCACATACCATGCATGGCGCACGTCATACAGCTGGCTTTAGGTGCATTCATGAGAAATCTCGGTGTAAAAGGCCGCACCAAGTCTTGGGAAGCCCATGAGCACGATCAGCAATTTGGAGAGACAAACCAGGTTTAGCAAAGATAATTGAGATAGTACGTATTTCATGATATTTTGAAAGTCCTGAAGCTGACCTTCATATAGCAGAGAATGCTTGCTGTATTAATTACGCTGACAGCTGGTGGCCGAAACGAGTTCATTGACTGTCAAAAAGCCAAAGTCCGCATTGCGGTACTTCCTATTATGGATGTGAAGACACATTGGAACTCTACACTGGAGTTACTCGAGCACGCCTACCGCTTACGGGAATTCACCCGCGAGTGGCTTCAAAACCCAAAATACTCTCAATATCGGCCATTATTCACAACTCAGGATGAATGGACGATTGGCAAGTATGTCATGGAAGTGTTGAGGCCATTGAGATATTGGAACCGTTGGATGTCGAAGAGACATACAGACACATTGCATCACGTTATCACAGTGTACAACAACATGTTCGATCACATGGATGGCGTGATGCAGCCTTTGGCCAAGAAGAAGACTCAATGGAAGGAAGCCTTGTTCTTCGCTTTGAGGTTAGCTCGGCAGAAGCTTTCCAAATACTACACTGAAGTGACACCAACAACGGGCATGCTCCTGTTTTCCGCACAAATCCTTGATCTGTCCCGGAAGTTGCGATCGTTTAGAAAGTGGAACAATGGAATGGATATTAATCCTGAGGACGAGACATCGTACACTTCACAATACCAAGAGGCCTTTCTAAAGTATGTGGGAAATGAATACTGGGCTAAACATCGACGTGTGCCGGTCAATAAACTCGAAACAGTACCGAGCAGCAAACTCGTCCCCTCCGCAACGGCATGAGGGACCTATCAATCATTCTTTGATCCATATGATTTGTCCAGCAATGATGAGGAATACTTCACGCCTAACAATGTGCCTGAGACAACACCCAGACGAATCGATCGCGCAGCTCGCTTATTGACCGCTTCCAGGCTCTACTTGGATTCGCCCCCCGAAGCACCAAAGAACTGGGGACAAATTAATCCAAATCTCAATGATTACCACTCCGACTCAATGGAGATTAGCAGTACATTTTGGATACCGGACATAACTGATTGGTGGCGCCAACAGGAGGAAACGCACTCAAAGTACGCCAATCTCTCCAATGTGGCTCGCAACATATTCTCTATCATACCACATGGTGACGGAGTGGAGGCCAGTTTTTCCCTTGGCCAAGATGTTATTGGGTGGAGGCAGTCAAAAACCGCAGGCGAGACCCGTCGCGAAAAAGTCGTTGTCAGGCAGTTTCCTCGATCCAATAACGGGATTTTGGCAGACACTGACCGAGAATTGGATACCCCATACATAGAAAACGACCCGGAAATGAAGAAAGATGCAGAGGAAAGGAAATTGCACAGAATGGCCAAGGTTCACGACTTTTTGGGGATGTGGCAGGGCAGCTAAAACCTACGTGCTACCCAGAAGGAATCTCGCACTCAAAACAAGCAGATGACCGCCGTAGGATACATTTCGGACACTGAAAAGAGCGTTAAAGCATCCTGGTCACTGTTTCAACATGATGGTGCGGCTGCATTTAAATTGTCAGAAAGATCACCTTTGCCACCAGCTTTGTCTGCAAAGGACCTCCATGGAGGACAAAGTCAGATCATAAATGTCCGCCAAATCCGGAGAATCAACCGTCATCCAGTCGAAAGCGATGACAATAGCGCACCTGAAAGCATTTCGGACACCGATGATTGGCTGAACTGGAATGGCGACTTGGATAATCCAAATGACAGCGAAGATGATTGCGCAGCAGATGATGAATCTGATATAGGCCCCAACAATGGCATTGAGGATCCGGAATGCCCAGAGCAGCAGTGTGTGAGCGCAGCGCCAAATGTGCCCTGATTGGTTCGGCCGACACGGAAGTCAAAGAGACATGATGAAAAGGTGTTGGTGACGGTCAATGCAGTTGAAACGCGGAGAAACAAAGGAGGGAAGAAAAAGTAGGACAGAATGCGTCAATGGTTCAACCGCTTTATGTAGCTTGACCGAGAGTTTCAGTTAGAGATATATTATGGGTGAATGGTAAGAAGTAGATTGTGAATATCGGTTCATAAATAGATGTATAGCAGGCGCAATGAATCTTTTGGCATGATACATCATTTTTAGTCGTGTGAGAGTGAACTGTGCAAGATTATTACGCTGCTCAGCTTTGCCACAGGGCTGAGTCTTAATCAGGCAGAAAAACAGCCAATCAAGTCAAATCAGGATGAAATCAATTGTCAACAGCAGCAGATGTTGAATGGACAATACATTAAAATGAGCGTCAACAGAGCGTCAACGACTTTTGGCCTTGCATCTTGGAAATTGTATGGGCTGTGCGGCGACGCTACGCCATAATCGTGCTATCGGCCGCCTTTCTAGGCAAAACCTCTTGCAACAACATCGCTACTATGTCCTAAAGATGAGCGTCAATGTAGCGTTAACGACTTTGGGCCTTGTATCATGGAAAATCCTAGTGTTGTGTGGCAATAATAGGCCATAATCAGATTATCAGCTGCCTTTCTAGGCAAAAACAGTAGCGACGACATCGCTACTATGTCCTGAAAATGGGTGTCAACGGAGCGTCAACGATTTTTAGCTTTGCATCTTCGGTAAGTTATGTTACGATTAGTTGTAGTCATCCATTTATGGGATATTGGTAGCCTTTACAGGCAAAAACAACAGCGAGATGCTCCCTGCGGCATCCTGAAAATGAGCGTCAACCGGGCGTCAACAGTTTTAGGACTTGCATATTTCGAAATCAAGGCATCGCGCGGATCTTCGCGTGCGTAACTGTATTATTGACCGCCTTGCTAGGCAAAAATAGCATATATTGAAGGTGAAACACAGATACCAAATCAATCGTATTACACACTCCTCAACAAGCAAAAGCACATTGTTGGTCGCTGAAAACGCGACTTTGATAAGATACTATTAACACACTGCAAATACAACATCCTTATATGAATCTATAGATGGACCCGCTGGGCGACCCGCTGACAACCCGCCCAATTCAGACGGGTTGGGAGATTACCATGGAACCGTAACCGAGTGGGCAGTTTGGATTTATTGACGACCCGGACCGCCAATTTGGCAACAGTTCGGTTTGGATCCGGACCCGAACCCGAAGTGACGGTCCGGAACCGTTGCTAACACTATTCTATAACCCTCCTTCTTTGAAGCTAGTTATGATGTCATTGGAATCATTTTTGCCTATAAATGCGGACCATACTTTGATTATACATCACAATAATGAAGTCTTTCTTGTATTATTAGACTCACATGACCCGAAACCATTGACACACTGTTGACACAAATATCTAGGATGGGGCACCCAGTCCATCCCAGTCCATGTTACCTACAAAAATCGCCGATACAATTGCATTGGAAGGATGTGAATATGCAGCCCTGTGAATGGCAAATATGTAAGATTAAAACTCATTGACCCTCCAATGATGCTTACCATAGTGGCATACTAACAGTCAGTATATGCGCAAAAATTGTATCCAACAATGCATGTAGTCATTATTGACTGCCAATATATTGTGTCTAGGTAAAATTATATTTATCCATCAGCATCGAGGCCTCACAATTGCTGATCTACTACAATACATGGCATCTGAGCGAGGGATGATGTAGGATTTTCATGTTTAGGTGCATTTGGCCAGCAATTTACTGCATGTAGATGCATTTATGCGTTTTTGGTATGCAGAGCCCAACATCCCCTCCTTACCTTATCCAGCTCATTCTCCTCAATGTTCATCACCCACCATAAGCAATTGTCGAAATCTCGACCATATGCACCAGCACTAAGCAGAGAGTTATGTAGTTGGATGCATGGACGAAGGCAGCATGATGGTCATCATCCATCCCTGTTCGCATTGCGCATTGCCTGCTCCATCTTTGTCTCATATGACATCACTGACTGAAATCCCGTTAGTAAATAATGCATCAAATTCAGTTTTTGCTTTCAGACTTGACAGTAACACGCTAGAGAATATCATGTGATTTGCTAGCCTATCAGCTCAAGTTCGAGTCGAGGGCTTTTGCATGACCCATATGACTCTTGCACATGCACAGATGTATTATCATTTCTGACAATTTGGTTATCTAAACCAACCAAACAATGATATATAGTACAATAGGTACACCAATTGCTTTTCCAAGAGATTCATCGTCAAAAATAGCTACTTTGAAATATACTCCTCTGGTGTAGCAAGAGCTGTCGGAATTTCTTTGTCTGAATCTGATCTTTATATGGTGATTAGCTCGGGAGTCTATATACAAGGGTTCTAGCTGATGGGCCCAACAGGCTTCGCATTCTTAATCGGCAACAAATGGGGCGTAGCATTGGGCAGGAGAGATGCAATGAATTGGTGTGACAGTGGTTGCTGGGAATCAAGCCTCATATAATTACTTCCTGGTCGAGAAGTCCCATGCAGCATTGGCTATTTTTTCAGGTGAACATATCAAGAGTGTCCAGATGGTATCCAAATGTTGGAGGTAGAGATGTGGCATCATCTTCCACTGTTTACAGCTAATCATCAGGCAGAACCTTCAATCCGGCCATCTGTTACTTCTTTTCTGTCTCATGGAAGTAGTCTGGGGTGTCACCCTATCTAAGTTGCATCAATTTGTGAAGCTTTATCTGCTTCGGGCAAAACTCTCAATGTGACGTGGTTTCATTTTAGAGATTGTACCAATCACCCAGCCAGGTTCATCATCTTCACTCAGTTAACCCAGCTCTGTATCTTCCATGTCATCTTCCATGTCTTCCCCATCCACCTCATTGTCGGAACTTGCAATATCACTCAGCCTTGTTCCTATAGCATTCAACATTTCCGCAAATATTTTTTCGGGCCTCCTGGCTGTTAATGCTGCCTTTCCAGCATTTCTCATATCTTCCTGCTACTGCTTAATTGTTGTCTCTGCATATTCAACTCACTGTATGACCACAGTGGTTTCTCTATCCACATAGTCCTTGATCCATTTCCCTATTTTTTAGTTACTTATATAATACATTTCACCTCTTTTCTCCACCACAAGCTTTATATTGAATTTTCAACGGGGCAATGCTCCTCCGGCTAGGACCATTTCAGATCCCAAGGAGCTCCTGCTTTCATTCACTTGATGATGTCGTCATGTGGTGGACTTTGTCGATTTGCCGTAGTTGCCCACCAGACGTGGCATCAAGCTGTTTTTTGGAGCAGTGACCACTGCATTTTGTATTGACTTTGTTGATGGGTGAGGTGTTGGATGTTGCATGATATGGATCCCATGGAGGCCAGCTGCATCTTTTATGCCATGGTTGTTTTGCTTGATCAACTTGAACAAAGCACAATATGCACTTTGACCGTCACTTCATTGGAAACAGTAATGCTAACTGTATAATAATAGATGATGTTTAGCATATGTTTCATGTAAGATCCGACAGATTTTCTGAGACAAACATCACCAGAAGTCCTTTCTGTGGAAGAATGTGCTATTGATATCTTATAATCATGAGATTTCAGCGGTTGCTCATCTTGATTTTTCCATCCAACGAACCAACCAATGTCAGACTGACTTGCTGCAAATCACACGAAGGTTGGAATCCAGTGCAACCTGCAGTTATAAGCAGCTGGATTCATCTTGAGTAGAACATGCAAGTTGGCTATTGCTCATTCCATTATGACTTGAAGATAACTATATATTCCTTAGGACTATCCACATCGTTTCGTTATCATCTCCATCTCCTTTTCCACTCCATCAAATCATGGCACCACGAACACCTCACCCTGGTGTGAGTAGATCCCAATCTAGCTGACTGACTGACGCTTTATCAAATATACCACCCAGTAAGACACAGCAACAAACCAGACTCCTGTTTGTCCACTACGATGCTGCCAACGCAGCCACCCAAAATCTGACCGAGGACACACGTTCATCAGTGGACCATACAGCTGAAAGCCGGATGAATAAAAAGTGTCATGTAACAGGGCTTGAGTAGTGTCATATCGAGGTTGACTGCAGTCAACTAACGGTATGATATACAGCTAGTGTACATAGACAGCTAAGTGACCAATTTTGAGCTGTCCATAATGGGAAACCTCCACGGTCAACAAAAGCAATTGTCTGCAAGGTCTGTAAAATGAAACATTACAATATTGTTAGCACTGGAATTGTCAAAGAATTGTTACTTGACAAGAGTCCCAGAGAGTGGACGAAACAGGCTTTAATCATCTTGGAGGAGTCTACACAGGTGTATTGGGTGGAGATAATAGCTGAATCTCATTTGGAGAAGCAGTAACTAATTTCTTGTAGGTTTTGAACAGATTTGCTACAATTGCAGGGCAAGGAGGTTGGTTACAGCTAGAACAGTCCAACATGTGCCTGGCCTTGAATGTGGCCAAAATGGCCAATGGAGGGATTTTGCGCACCGTATTAGAGGAAATGCAATACCTTAGCAAGAAACCTTGGGCTGAAATCCAAGAAGAGAGTAAGCAAGGAGATGAGAGTTCTGAGTATAAGCATGTGAATGCTGCGATAGACAGACACCTGGCGATGGTTGGTGAAAATCATATGGACAGCTGTCTTCCTTGCCACAATGGCACACCACCAAATCCCCAGACACGCTGGAGGTGCAATGGCATGGGTGCATGTCCGCCAGACTGCCTAACGCAGCCAACCCCAGAAACATCGGGACCACTACCTGGAACACCAGCAGAAATGCCCAGTGGGAATGAGAGAGCTCATACTTTCCAAATCGATGGTTTGCTATCTGGATATTGGTATATACATACTCCTCTTGTCACTGCTGAAATATAAAATGTTAATATATATGCGAAGAATCACAATTGTGAAGAAGATTGTATTCCAGATTTGTTGACTAATCAAGTAACATCCACTTGTTAGTACACAATCTACTGAGGTGTAATGCAGCTAACATGCATTTCGCAGACGACAGCAGCCTACTGAGTCAACCTGCAAGGGAAGACGAGCACTGATAGATAGAAACGTACCTTTTGAGTATGTTATTATCTACAATTAGCAGATACTTTGAAGTATATTTTCTAGGATATATTTATATGTATTATTAAAGAACAATGTAGTGATGATGGAGAAAGTATACGAAGATGATGGAAAGGTTGCCAAAAGAACATTAATGATGTCCTATGCTGAATGAAATGATTGCATATTGTGGATATGCCTGTGGAAAAATAAGCTTTAATGCAGTCTCAACACTTTGGTGTCATGCATCTTGGGTAATCTGAGTGGCGATTGGTCGTGGACATTCATAAATGAGGTATTGGCTGCCTTTATAGCTAAAAGAGAAAGCGACAATCTCCTTGCCCCATTCTGAAAATGATCATCAAATGAACTTTTACAATTTTGGGTTTTGTAAGTCAGGTTATTAAAAAGTGACTTTGTAGTTATTATATGGAATCAAAGTATTGGCTGCTTCTATAGCTAGAAGAGTATGCAACATGCTCCCTTCCGCATCTTGAAAATCGGTGTCAACTGAATATCAACGATTGTTAGCCATTCATCATGGGTAATCAAAGAATAATGTGGCCAGTCTTGTCTATATTCAAAGTTTAGACTATTTTTATAGGCTAAAATACTCCTGAACTCTTAGTTACAGCATTTTAATTGAAATAAGTTCTTATCGTCTTGGAGATTGTTGTAGGAATATTTCTTGGTTATCTGCCTATAAGGGCTGCCAACTACTTGTTTATAGATGTGTGCAATCAAGCGTCACTTAGATTACCCACAATGTGAGACCAAAAATCAATGATGCTCAGTTGATGCTCATTTTCAAAATGGGGTAGGGAGTGTCTTGGAACTTATTTTGCATATCAAGGCAGCTAATACCTGATTTATAACTGTCTGCCACCAATTGCCATTCAGATTACCCAAAATGTATAAACAACAATTGCTAGTGTTAGCAATGGGTCTGGGTAACCTGCCAGCGGTCCGGGTTTTGGCCAGCGGTTCGGTTCGGTTCGGTTCGTTACCCAACCAAAAACCTGACCCGCTTTGTCTTGGCGGGTTTGTTACCTGGACTGGACATAAACCCGCGGGTTTTTGGCCGGGTTGGAACCGGACCACGGTTCCAACTTTACAGTTCGTACACATTTGCCTCCAATTAAGTATTTGAGTTCTCATCGTATCGTGACATGATCAGTTTGTAGAATAGGCAATTCTGGCCGCTCTTTCACCTCCCGCTTTCCGATTTGCGATCGGACTCACATTCGTTGAGTGGCTGTGAAAAAAAGGCCAATTTTAAGAAAAATTAGCGGGTATTCGATAGCGAGTCAACGAATATCGGTCAGATCACAGATCTGAGATCGGGAGGTGAAAGAGCAGGTAGAACTGCACAATCTACGTACTGATGATGCCATGACACGATCAGAACTCAAATACTTAATTCGAGGCAAAGTTGTGATGTTGAAATTCCGGGTTTTTGGTAGTAAAACTGGCCCATTTCCAGTGGGCCGGGTTTTTCGTGTGGTAAGACCCGTTGCCACGGTCCGGTTTTGGGTGGAACCAGAACTGGAACCGACCCGGGAATTTAGACCCGTTGCTTACACTAACAATTGCTAATGCTTCATTGATGCTGATTTCCGGGATGGGGCAAGGAGCATGTTTCCGTTTGTTCGTTTATCGAGGTGGTCAATACATCTATAACAGACCATGACATACCAAGGTTGATATTTTGCCACTAACAGTACAATATCTGAACACGACCATACATAGAACTGCCCGAAAAGCTGAACTCGAGATTGCAACTGATGGGTCAATCCAATCCCAGTCAAACCTGCGGGTTGTCCGGCACCTGTATGCGTTGAGCCTGCCGAAGGGCTGCAAGTTGGGGTTTTGCACCGGGCTGGGACCAAACTGAACTGTTGTTGTAGTTCCAACCCAGACCACTGGCAGGATACCCAGTCCTGTCACTAAAACTAGTTAGATATCTAAAATCAGGTACATTTGTAATACTTTCCACTCTTGCTGCGCTGTATAAAATCAAATAAAACCTGCATGAACAAAGACCAAAGAAACTGAAGCAAATAAACAGATATTGATAATTGAGCCATCTGGTGGGCTGATAGACAAAATGCAGGAAACTTCACCGAAATCTATACCATCTCTGCAAACAGAAAATGGTCAGACAATAGTACTTAACATGGATAGATAGAACAGCACAACTAATTCATCCCCTAGACTAAGGTACTTACCAAAGATCAACCACACAGGAAATACAACAGTTTCGATTTGGAGCCTTTACAACCGACAACAAACCGTAGACAACAGACAACCGGCCACAAACCATAGAAAACAGACAACAGACAAAGGACAACAAACAATAGACAACAGACAATAGACAACAGACAACAGTCAATAGACAACAGACAACAGACAACAGGCAATAGACAACAGACAATAGGCAACAGACAACAGACAACAGACAACAAGCAACAGACAACAAGCAACAGACAACAGACAACAGACAACAAACAACAGACAGTAAACAACACACAGCAGACATCAGACAACACACATTGGACAATGGCCACCAGCCAACAGATAACAAACAGACATAGACTCTGTGAAATCACAGACAGGCCAGTCCTGTAAACTCACAGATGGACTTGGCATCAATGAATGACTGCTTCAACTTCAACAGAATATGACAATGACCAAGATTGGCCTCAATAAGATCTTTAGACTTGGATTTTTGGTAGACATAGGGATAGGTAGATATGATGGTAGGTATTTTTGGTATTTGGTAAAGAGAGTAGCATTTGCCAGTAAGCCATCATAAAGTGATAGTATACTGCTTTCTCAAGAAGGGAACTTCTCATATAGTCATGTGCTACTGCCACTGGAAGTCTTCAGAATAAAATGGATATAGGAGGAGATTGCGATGATAACGAAGCCAAAGGCGTCGAAGGGTTAGGGTTCGATATCGAGATATTTTCGTAGAACAAATGATTTGAGGTGTCAATAGAGATAGAGAGTAGCAGCCACCGGACTCATAACCTGTTACGATATGGAAGTTGGGGAGAACCGTGTGCGTGCATTCTATGACACTGAGAAAAGAGAAAAGGAGAAAGACTCGAGATATATACAGGAGGCATCGGCCCCTGCAGCAGTATTGTGTATCAGATCTCTAACATCATGTACATCTGTAACACACTACAATGCACTGTTTGTGAGGAATGGACATCTGTGTTCTATTGTTCTAAACTAAACGGAGTGTGGGCGAATTACTTCTACGTAGCTCGTATTCTGCAGCTATGGGTTCACAGAAAGTAGTTGCGAAGCGTCGTAAAGTCACCGGCATTAGTTAGCAAGGAACGTTCCAGATAATACCGGAAATCTTGACGCCTTGTGCCCTCGACGTCTTCCATGAAAGTATGGTAGGCGATTTTGAGGCATTCGACTTTCGTTAGTAACGTTGTGTCTCTCAGTGCAACCTTTGCATCTCCTGTCACGATCGATCTCTGCCTTCCACTGAAACAACTAGAGTTTCCCATAGAAGCCGACATTCTTCTGTTTGGATGCGCTCTCGAATCGCAGCTTCTCTTTTCTTCCGGTAAAAACTCTATGAGTCGCACAGCTATATCACAAATGACAATTCCTCCAACCAAAGTTACGAATATGGAATTTGTATGGATTGTCATTCACAAATATCATCATTGCATCTTCGGAGGTAAGGCTCGACAGGAAGACAAGTTCTCTCAGTGAGAGCTCCGTAGCGAAACTCTCCAAGTGCTGTCGGATTATGTTCAAGCTCCTACAGTAGGTTGAGCGCCGACGAGGTGATAGCTTGTGCTTCGTGATGTTGCGGTAATACATATGGCCGGGTTGTGCATGATGGTATCAATGTTATCAAGGGGAGGGATGGAGAGGTGAGGGGTGGAGGTCAATTATACTTAGAGTTTATTCATTGAAGTCCTACTACATAATGTGAAAATTGAACTGATCATCAAATCATACTTGTCTCTGTCTTTCGAGGACTGTACTTACTAGCGCAAAAATGTTTCGGACACATAAAACCCCTAACCCTGTACCGGGCAATGTCTCGAACAGTCAACGAGTAGCTTCGCTCACTATTGTGCTCTGAAGTTGGTGCAAGAGGCCTCTGCAGTCACGTGACTCGAAGTAATTATATTGGTTGGAGATAAACAAGTTTCATGGGAATGAGTAAAGTTATCAGACAATGAACAATGCAGCAGTATATTGGGAAATGTGTCCACACAGATGATTTAAATTATCCCAGACATTGAACATACCCTATTTCACACCAACACTGGGAAAAATGACCATGCGTGACGCACAGCTCATAGAGAAGCTGTTTGCGGGACGGTAATTCATAGCATATTTGACCCGTGGCACTATGAGGTTCTATAGACCTGCGCGTTGACTACATTACTATGATATGCATGCGATTATATGCGCTTGATACTATACGTCACGCTACAACAAACTTGAAACCAAAGCTGCCAAATACTCTCAAGTACACTCCTGAGCATGCTCTCAAGTACGCTCCCAAATGCACTCGATCGCACACTCCCAGCCTGCTTGACTATGCTCCCAAGTAAGCTCTCAGGACACTCCCCAGTACACCTCTGAGTATGCTCCGATGTACACCTCCCAGTCGCTCTGAAGTACACTCCCAAGTATGCTCTCAAGTACATCCCCGAGAATACTTTCAAGTACGCCCCCAATTGCACTTGAAGGCACACTCCCAGCCTGCTTGACTGTACGCTCCCATGTGCACCTCCGAGTCACTCTCAAGAACACTCCCAAGTATGCTCTCAAGTACACTCCCAAGCATGCTCTCAAGTAGGCCCCTAATTGCACTCAATGGCACGCTCCCAGCCTACTTGGCTCTTCCCATCAACACTTTCAAAAAGCAAGACACTTCTAATCTCACTTGACTATATACTCCCATGTATGTTCCTGCGTGGTTGATCTAGGGGTTTATTGTGTTGCAGGTGCTAGGCACTGCGGGGTGTGAGGCACGTGGCATGCGGCAGGTAGTGTTTGGCATGCGGCGTATGGCATGTGGCATGTGGCATGTGGCAGGTGGCAGGTGGCAGGTGGCATATGGCAGGTGTCATATGGTAGCCGAAATCATGATGTCGGTCGATATCATAGTCTGAATCATGTTTTTAGCACTGCCACTGCGACATGATCTCACGATGGCTCATGGTCATGGTGTTGACAATTGAAGCCTTAGATTCTGCAGGAAAGGTAGATAATAGGATCGGGGAGAGCAGATCTCCAACTCAGATTTTCTACTGGAATCTGCAGCACGCTTTGCATCAAGTGTGGGCGTACGTGTGCGCATTCGGTCTCGGGCTAATGGTGATGATCGCGATGACAATGGCGATCGAAATTGACGTGGCGATGGTATTGCTGATGGTGAGCATAGTATCAGCAGTACTTTGACAAGTAGGTTGGCTTCTTCAACGTCAACGTCAAAGCTTTCACAGACTTTGAGCCTTCTATTAGCCAATGCGTTCACAAGCTCAGAGTTTTCATACAGTGAAAAGCTTTCCATAGAAAACTTTACTCCTCCAAAAGTGTGGCTTTGTCAAGTACGGCTCACTCAAGCAGGCTCCCAAGCAGGATTTCAGGCAGGATTTCAAGCAGGATTTCAAGCAGGATTTCAAGCAGGATTTCAAGCAGGATTTCAAGCAGGATCTCAAGTAAGATCTCAAGCAGGCTCCCAAGCGCCAGTGGGGTGTCAAGCGGACGCTCAGTAATAGCATATAATGTACCTGTATCATAGCGAAGACAGCATGCAATAAAGACAGGGATTGGTGCATCACCGGCCACCAGCCGTATATAGTTCCGTAGACCCACCTGCACATCTGAATGTATTAACTAACAATGAGTATACACTGCAGGTCGTACCGGGATCCACGGGAAGGTTGTTATGAGCTGCATATTATTCATATAAGGACACAACATGTGTCTTGTCGATTCTGATAGGTCACAATTCTGTGGCTGAGTGGCTAATTGTGGCAAGTACCTACCACTTAAACTCAGGTCCTAATGACCTGCCCTTTTATTTCCAATGAGTGTTTGGCTCTGATTACAAAGTGTCCTACACACAAAATGTGGACTATGTCCTCCTTCATCTCCCAGTCGTAGATTTATGATATCTCTTATATTCAGTCAGAAATTGTGAATCAACAGCATTTTGGAGGGTTTTTTTACAGCTGCACGATGAATATTAGTGATATAGTAAATTGGAGACCACGAAGTGAAAGAGGATCTGTTTATGAATCGTTCATGTATAGAACACTTTCTGATCAGAGCAAAACTCATGGATTTAAATAATCTTGAATTGATTGGAGTTACCCAGTAGAAGGCATCTTGCCAGTTGCCAATTTGCTTGCATTGGCCATAGAAACATTAGAGACTCCCCAGAACTTAGATTACTGGGAGCTGGCCAAGAGATGATCTAACAAATTTCAATTCTAGGAGTATGTAAGAGCCATATACATCTGGAAGCATAGGAGCTGCTAAAAATGTCCACTCTGGGTTGGCTGAGCTGGAGATCTATCTGGGCTCCTCCAAAGGGCAGCAAAGCCGCCACTGTACCTTGAAGTGTATATAAATATGTAACACAACCTATAGTTGATTTGTACTTTTGTCGAAGCATGGAGTCTACTAACATATTTTATATTCTAACCACCCACAGCCTAGCAACCGATCACGCAAAAAAGCACGCAAGTGCCAGAAGCAGGAATGCTTATTACCCCACACAAAACTCAATTATCACTCTCCCTGCAACAACACAACCATGGGTAGAGTGAAGTGCAGAGATGCAGTGACTGACAGAGAGAATGAGATTAGCAAAGCCAAACGTGCATTCTGCCCAGGTCTTGAACCATCTATTTGTGCTGCGACATCAACATACTGTAGTCCATATGAAACCGTATGAGACTGACTTAGAGGGGCACAGTTCCGGAGTGCAGCACATGAGAAGTAGCAGCTGCTGAGTAGTGTTCGCAACGGTTCCAGAGTGTCACTTCGGGTCTGGGTCTGGGTCCAGACTGAACCATTGCCAAATTGGTGGTCCGGGTGGTTAATAAACCCGAACTGTCCACTGGGATACAGTTCAATGGTAAACTCGCAACCCATCTGAATTGGGCGGGTTGTCAGTGGGTTGCCCAGTGGGTCCACGTATAGATTTATATAAGGCTCTTGTATTTGCAGTGGGTTAATAGTATCTTATCAAAATCGAGTTTTCAGCAACCAATAATGCGCATTTGCTTGTGGTGCAGTTTACAATACCGATTAATTTGGTATCTATGTTTCACCTTCGATATATGGTATATTTGACTATCAAGGGGGTCAATAATGCAGTTATGCACGCGAAGATCCGTGCAATACCGTGATTACGACATATGGAAGACCTAAAACTGTGGATGCTCCATTGACTCTTATGTTCAGGATGCCGCAGGGAGCATCTCGCTGTTGTTTTTGCCAGTAAAGGCTGCAAATATCTCATAAATGGATGTCTGCAACCAATCAAAACATAAATTTCCCAAGATGCAAAGCTAGAAATCTTTGACGCTCCATTGACGCTCATGCTACGAATGGCACAGTTACCATGTTGCTATCTCTTTCGCTAATAAAAGCCGCCAATACATCTGTTATAAATAACAATAACCGAGTCACTCGTGAAATACCGTACTTACCAGACCACAAATTGTTCATGCTCCATTGACATTCATTTTAATGTATTGTCCATTCAACATTTGCTGCCATTGATAATTGTTTTCATCATGATTTGACTATATTGGTTGTCTTACTGCCCGATTGAGACTCGGCCCTGTGCCAAAGCCATGCAGCATAATAATCTGGCACTGTGCACTCTCACACGACTAAATATGATGTATTATGTCAAAAGATTCATTGCGCCTGCTATACATCTATGTATGAACCGATATTCACAAGCTACCTCTTACCATTCGCGCATAATATATCTCTCACTGAAACTGTCGGTCAAGCTACATAAAGAAGCTGGTGAACTATTGACGCATGCTGTCCTACTTTTTCTTCACTTCTTTATTTCTTCTCGTTTCTACTGCATTGACCGTCACCAACACCATTTCAGCATGTCTCTTTGAGTTCCATGTTGGCCAAACCAATCTGGGAACATTTGGCGCGGCACTCACATTCTACTGCTCTGGGCATTCCGGATCCTCAGTCCCATTTTTGTGCTCTACATCAGATTCATCGTCCGCTGCACAATCATCCTCGGTGTAATTTGGATTATCCAAGTCGCGATTCCAGATGACCCAATTTTTGGTGACCGAAATGCTTTCAAGTGCGCTATCCTCGTCCCTTTCGACTGGATGACGGTTGATTTTCCAGATTTGGCGGACATTTACAATTTGAGTTTGTCCTCCAGGGAGGTCCTTTGCAGACAAAGCTTGTGGCAAAGGTGATCTTTCTGACAATTTAAATACAGCCGCACCATCATGTTGAAAGAGGGACCAGGAGGCTTTCACGATCTCTTCTGTGTTCAAAACGTATCCAACGGCTGACATCTGCGTGTTTTGAGCGCGCGACTTCTTCCGTGTAGCACGTAGATTCTGGCTGCCCTGCCACATCTCCAAAAAGTCGTGGACCTTGGCCATTCACTGCAATTTCCTTTCATCCGCATCTTTCTTCATTTCCGAGTCGTTTTCAGTGTTGTTCGTATCCGACAGTGGGTTATCGCCCGCCAAAATCTCGTTATTGGCTTGAGCAAACTGCCTTACAACAACCTTTTCGCAAAGGGTCTTGCCTGTGGTTTTTGACTGCCTCCAGCTAATAACATCTCGCCCAAGGGAAAAACTGGCCTCCACTCCGACACCATGTGGTATGTTAGAGAATATGTCGCGTGACACATTGGAGAAATTCGCGTTCTTTGAGTCCGTTTCCTCCTGTTGGCGCCAGCAGTCGGTTATGTCCGGTATCCAAAATGTATTGCCACCCTCGATTTGGTCGGAGTGGTAATCATTGAGATTTGGATTAATTTGCCATCAGTTCTTTGGTGCTTCAGGCGGGGAATTCAAATAGAGCCTGGCGGTGGTCAATATGCATACTGCGCGATTAATTCGTCCGGGTGTCGTCTCGGCCACATTGTTAGGCATTCAGTATTCTTCATCATCGCTGGAATTATTATGGGGATCAATGGATGATTGGCAGGATCCAGAAGGCGCTGCAGAGGGGATGAGATGGCTGCTGGGTGAGCTTTTGAGTTTATTGACCAGCACACGTCGATGTTTAGCACAGTATTCATTCGCCACGTACTTCAGAAACCCCTCCTGCTATTGGGTAGTATAGGATGTCTCGTCCTCAGGAGTAATATCCATTCCCTTGCCCCACTGACTGAACGATCACAACTTTCGGAAATGATTGAAGATATATATGCAGAAATGAGACGCATGCCTGTTGTTGGAGTTACTGCAGCACAATATTTGAAAACCTTCTGTTGAGCTGACTTCACAGTGAAGAACATGTCTTCCTTCCGTGGGGTCTTCTTCTTGGCAAACGCTGTCATCATGCCATCCATGTGATTGAACATCTCATTGTATACTGTGATGACTTGATGCAATGTGACTGTATGCCTCTTCAACATCCACAGGGTCCAAAATTGACATGGCCTCAATACTTCCATGATATACTTCACAATGGTCCATTCATCTTGAGTTGTGAAAAGTGGCCGGTAATCACTGTATTTTGGATTTTGGAGCCACTTGTGTGAGAATTCCCGTAAACGGTGTATGTGCTCGAGCACCTTCAATATTGAGTACCAACGTGTCTCCACATCCACAATCGGAGGTACTGCAATGTGGCCTTTGGCTCTGTGACAGTCAATGAACTCATTGTGGCGACCAGGTGTCAGCGTAATCAATACCGCAAGCATTCGTTGCTATCTGTAGGTCATTTTCAGGACTTTCAAAATATCATAAAATTTGTACTTTCTCAATTATCTTCGCTAAACCTGGTCCCATGGCCGACACCTTGTCCATTCTAGCATTGCCATCGTTTCGAAGTCTTTGACTCTTCCCAATGTCAATGCTGTCATTCTCTCTAAATTGCTGAGCGCGCTCATGGGCTTCCCAAGATTCAGTGCAGCCTTTTACACCGAGACTGCTCATCAATGCATCCACAGACAGCTGTATGACATGTGCCATGCATTGTATATGGTTCCTCATTGCAGGCAACTTGATGCCTGACGCCTCAAGTGTTGATTACAGCTCGCGTGTCATCGAGTAATTGGAGGAAGCATTAGCAGTCGTACGACCAAGCAAACGGCCGTCGTTAAGCTCAAAACAATCAAGCACATTCTTCAAATGTATGCCTAGCCTTGCTCCAGTATGATGGCCGTTGACCTGTCATTGTGAATTAGCTTTCAAAAGCGGATGAGAATTGGTGATCAACCTCATCGAAAGCGAGTTGGACTTCACGCAATGCACAATTTCGATCCACATAGCAAGCAATCACCGAAGTTATCGCTCATTTGTTTGTTGATGTCCATCCATCTTGTTGTACAGTGGCGTGCGCTCGAGTAGTCGAGTGTGTGCGGGCGTATGCAGAGGTGTGTCTATTATATCGTGTAACGAGACATGTCGCATCGACATAAGGTCGATCGATGACTAATGGTGCTAACTACAAAAGAGGCACGTTACATCATAGTCCTTGGCATAGTGATATCCGTACTCCCAATCAGCTCAACACTCCTCCAGGACAGCTATCATGTCCGTTTCAAACAAAACAGTAAACAAAGGAGAAGAGGAGCCAATCAAACATTGTGGATCTCCTCGAAACAAACGTGCCCAATCAATTTACTTTCCGACGGCATTCCCGATGCCATTTCCATGTCCAATTCCGATACCATTCCCGCGACCATTCCCGGGACCAATCCCGAGACCATTTCCAAGTCCAATTCCGATCATTCCCATCGCAGCACACTGCTTCAAGAAGCCGGGCTTTGGCAGTGGCATTGTGAAGCAGTCGGCGAGCATCTCAGCAGTCGGTACGTAGCTCAAGTCGATCTTTCCATCTCTAGCCATATCTGCAGCAAGATAGTACTTGGTCGCAATGTGTGCAACTGCAGTTCCGTGGTATATTCTGTTCTTAATGCTCGCGATCAGCGACTGTGAATCTCAGAATACGTGAGGGATAGTCGGGATGCCGAGCTCGTTCAAGAGATGCGAGATCTGTGTGTGTCTCATGCAGCCTACTCCGAAGGCATAGTATTCGGCATCGGTCGTGGACTGGGCAGTCGACTTCTGCTTTCTCGACCTCCAGTCAACCGCTCCTCCGAAGGTGATGACCAGTCCACTTGCCGATTTATAGTCATCCGGGCATCCAGTGTAGTCCGAATCGACATAGCATCTAAGTTCGCCATCTCCTTCTCCTCCGAGTGTACTTTCTCCAAGTGCTCCTCCGAGTGCTCCTCCGAGTGCTCCTCCGAGTGCTCCTCCGAGTGCTCCTCCGAGTGCTCCTCCGAGTGCTCCTCCTAGTGCTCCTCCGTGTGCTCCTCCGAAACGCAGTCGCCAGTCCTTCGTGCTGTTGAGGTACCGAAACACCCGTTTGAGAGCTACCATATGCTCATTCCTCGGGTCGTGATTGTACCGGCTGAGAACTCCGATGGCATATGCGATATCGGGCCGAGTGGCGGTCATCGCGGACATGAGGGTTCCGATCATCGATTGGTATATGTTCGGATCGCAGGCTTGTTCGTCGGGCTTCCTCTTGTGAAGCTTCATTGCCATTGGCTTGGCAACTGGTCTGGACTCATCCATTCTGAACTTCGCCAAGATCGTCTGCATGTAGCTGTGCTGATGGATGTCGATCGTGTGATGCTCCCGATTGCGTTCGATGTTCATACCGAGATAGAAGGAGACACTCCCGCGATCATACATCCGGAATCTCTTCTTCATCTGGTCCTTGATCTGCCCAATCAAGCCCTCAGTAGCAATGATGAGAAGATCATCGACGTACAGAACGACTGCGCCGACGACTGCGCCTTGATCCTCAAGCAGGAATAGTCCTCCGTCGACACGTGATGCCACGAATCCAATCGAGATCAAGAAGTCCTTTAAAGTGCGGTACCAAACGTGCGAGGACTGCTTCAGGCCATAAAGAGACTTTCTCAAACGGAGTACCACCTTCCGCGAAGTCTTTGTTGATCTTGGATCGTTGAATCGGCTCCCATTTTGGAGCAAACGAAACTATCCCTGCGGTGGGTGCATATAGATCTCTTCTTCCAAGCCGACTCCCAAGAAAGCCGTGCAGACGTCCATTTGATGGATCTCGAGATCGTACCTGGCGGCGATGGCGAGTGCCAGCCTAACGTGGCCCAAGCGAGCAGTCGTTGCATACGTAGCCTGGTAGTCGATACCTTCGATTTGGTGATTTCCTCCACAGACTAGCCTGGCCTTGAACCGCTGCACATTGCCTGCTCCATCGCGCTTGATCTTGTATACCCAGTGACTTGGCAAAGCCTTTCTCCCTTCCGGAAGCTCCACAAAATCTCCAAAGACTTGATGCTGACCAATTGCATCTAACTCTTCTTTCATCGCCGTATCCCATTTCTCGGCGAGCGGAGACTCGGTTGCTGCTTTGTAAGACTTTGGATCGTCGATGCCATCCTCGTGATCGTGATTATTGGAGATCGCAGCTGCAGCGTAGATGGGAATCATATCCTCAAATTCCTCATCTTCGAGAGCCAATTGTGCAGACTCGGCCAACTTGCCAGCGCGGTTTCGGCGACTACCTTCGGCCGGCGGCTTCCATGCATCTCCAAGTGACGTCTCAAGGCCAGCCAATTCTCGTGACTTCTTCTTCGGCTTCGGAGGTGATTCGTCGTCCAATGACTCCTCCGTTTGACGTTCGGTTGGTTGCTTCTCTATGGGTTTGGGTTCCTCGATGACATCTCTGTAGAAGTGCTCGTTCAAGATCGCTTCGTCTGCAGCATTCGGTGCTGTGTACCGCTTTCCTTCTCTGAATACCACATCTCTGGAGCGGTGAAGCGTCTTGGCCAATGGATCGTATACGAAGTACTGCTTAGTCGATATGCTGTACCCAACGAATATGCCGGGAGTGGCTCTGTAATCCAGCTTCTTTCGTTTCTCTTTCGGAACGTGGACGAAAGCCAAGCATCC
>Ga0307514_10001747_pt1 | contig 24818 bp, 25 predicted proteins | sample 16_EM_MG_FD_203088 | JGI IMG/M metagenome (GOLD analysis project Ga0307514, IMG submission 203088) | Populus trichocarpa ectomycorrhiza microbial communities from riparian zone in the Pacific Northwest, United States - 16_EM | ecosystem: Host-associated > Plants > Roots > Unclassified | place... | reverse complement strand
AATTAGCACTTTGTATGTATGCTCCGCGAATGAACCAGTCCAGTCACGGAGGTGGGGTGCAGGGGTACACTCCGTGAATGGACCGGTCTCTCCGCGGAGGGACATCCTCCGTGACTGGACTAGAACAGCATATATGTGCAAAGTATTCACCGGGTGTACACTCGGTGAATGGACCAGTCCATTCACTGAGGTGGGGTGCAGAGGTACACTCCGCGAATGAACCAGTCCAGTCACTGAGGGTGGGACTCCGTGAAGGGACCGGTCTCTCCGCGGAGGGACATCCTCCGTGACTAGACTAGAACAGTTCCAACCCGCTAGAACAGTTCCGGGTTAGGGTTGGGACCGGAACCGAACCGTTGCAACGGTTTTTACCACACAAAAACCCGGCATTTCAACCTCACAACTTTGGCTCCAATTAAGTATTTGAGTTCTGATCGTATTGTGACATGATCAGTACATAGATTGTGCAGTTTTACGAGCTCTTTCACCTCCCGCTTTCAAATATGCGATCCGACGAGTATTCGTGGAGTCGCGATCGAAAACCCGCGAATGTCGCCTACAAATGGCACTTTTTTGACATCCACTCAACAAATATCAGTCAGATCGCAAATCTGAATGCCGCAGGTGAAAGAGCTCCTAATTCTGCACATTCTATGTACTGATCATGTCACAGTACGATCAGAACTCACATACTTAATTGGAGCCAAAGCTGTAGGAACCGTAAATTTGGAACCATGATCCGGTTCCAACTCGGCCAAATACCCGCGGTTCTATGTCCGGGCCGGGTAACACCCCGCCAAGACAAATGCGGGTCGGGTTTATGGCCGGTTCTGGAATCGAACCGAACCGAACCGCCGGTCAAAACCCGGACTGCTGGCGGGTTACCCGGACCCGTTGCTAACACTACACAAGCGTATTTGGTCTGATGGGTTTAAGCCTCCTCCAACTGCTTACCGAGAGTATACTGAGACACCATCGATCCAGCCATGCAGGAGAGAGCGTGGATCTCGGAATATGGAACAGATGGTCGCTTCGGCCAGTTAAACTGCATCACCACATTTTTGGGGTAAGTAACACAGAATCGAGACACCCTCGTGGAAGTGTGTACAACATGATTTTTAGCCAATTCACCTAGGGGTAAGGATTCAACACAATCATCCTGCATGAAGTTGCAAGAAGTGCGAAGATACTGCTGGATTGTACAGTTTTGACTCTCAGTCAGGCTGTCCGTCTGTGCTTTGATGGCTGATAATATCAAATGCACAGTACTCAAGTGAGAACATACACGGGTTGATATCAGCTTGTGAATTACGTCCCCTCCTCCTTCACTCTGTTGCGTGGGATGGGGTGCTTGAACATCTCATGATGAAAGAAGAGTAGAGTCAAATCCTGTGGGTCAATATCCTTCCCTCATTGTATGTAGATTGTCATATGTGGTAGTTGGTTCAAAATATGTGAACCAATGTGTGAACTGATATCATGGACTCTGTCCAGTTGGTGACAATGTCCATCGTGAATCGATTCTTTGGCCGTGATGGTCTCCCCGAGAGCATGTCGAGGCGGTGACTAGCGTGCCGAGGCTCAGTGATACGGCAGCATTCTTCGTAGGCACTGACATACTTCTGTATGCGGCTCTCCATTGATGGTCAAGAGAAATCCCTCGAAACCCACTCAGTAATCTGAGGTGCTCCAAAATGAGCGGAAAGAGGGTTGTCCTTGAACAGTCAAATGACTTTTCCATTTAGAGTATGGACTGTCATCAGCAACAACCCTGGAATCCTTCATAACCAACCCGGTGTTATGGATGGCTCTAATGGCTCTCACTGAACATCGTGCCCTCTGTTGGAGGATTACATGCATCGCCTCGCCTAGGCATTGCATCGCGTGAGATACTGACCTGGATTACTTTGTGAACCGCAATTTGATGTAGTATATGCACCATCAGAACAACACATGTGTTACACTCTGTTGAGATGTTGCAGTGAAGCTGTAGCCATTTACACACCGCTGAAAACATGCGTATGCCATACTCCACCCGCGTACTGATATGGAAGATATTTGTGTGGATACTGTTGCAAACCTGAACTGTGGTGATAAGATAGGTAGACGTGAAAGGTAAGATTATTGCTAGAGATCAAAGTCTCGTGCCACCCTGACCGCAAACAATTGCGATCGCCCATCCCGAGAAACTTTATTTGCCACTCGGGGGGGAGCCCGAAAACCTGCCATTATATCATCCCCCACAGTACGAACAGACCCCTTGGGCTGCAGCCACCCAGACAAGGAAAGCAAATGAAGGAAGCAATCAAACAAACGGTCTTTGTACGTACTGTTACCCTCAAACAAGTCACGCTACTGATTGGGACCGCGCAGCGCGACCTGTAGGCAAATCTGGTGCAATGGAAAACTGCACTTCCAGTGCCAGGGGGTACAACATGCCCCAACATCATTCGTACCGGTCTGAGATCCAATGAAGGGAAGAAGATGCTTGATATTCAAGAGAACATCCAAAAGTAATCCATGTGTTAATATCTGTACTTTGTAACCCATGCTCGAACGAACAGTATTTTCGTAGTTTCTATCTCAGAGTAGGTGTTTGCTTGAATCATTATGGTAGAGTTTCCGCTCATAACTTAGCATTGCTGGGTACTTCCCCTGCAGGCACTGTTGGTTGCATCTGATAATCTTCGTTCATTGATCGTGTAGGTCAATTGTGTGTAGTCTCAATTGGAACCACCTTACACGTAGAATTCTCTAGACTGGATAAACTTTCCAAACTGAAGCGAGCTAGCACAGTCTGTGCTCTGTACTGTGATCCCGCAAGCTCTGTAGAGTATATCTTCCAACCAGTAGTCATCGGTACACAGCATGAACTCGTAGATTGGGAGATTCATTTTGAATAGAAAATGATCAGTTAAAGTCCGCTTCGGTGTCCATCCGGTCGACTTCATGCATATGCTCCGCCCCAAATGCAACCTCAGCAAAATCTTAGCCGACTCCTCTTTTGACATCTCGGCCGACTTCATGGGTCTGTGTCCTCGAAAGACGGCATCAGTAGAATCTTGGGCAACTTCTCCCTCATGTTCTTCGTCTACTTCCCAGTGCTTGTTTCTGTTGCCTGGCTCCACATTAGATTTTGGCTTGTCTGTAGGACATGGCTGGTGTAACAAGGCTATCTCGCACTGTGTGAATATTGGTTGCTCTGTAGACAACTAATTGATTGTATTGATTGTGGATTGCATACTTCAGGATTGTAACCATAATATCTCATCATTGGATTTTGGCAGAGTATCATTGGTTGAATAGTCAATCACACCATAGAACTAGTCTTGACTTAGGACAATGATGTGAGCTTGCTCTCCTGGCTTGGTAACAGTGATTTCCTTATACGACTCATGGTGAGCACATGGGAGCGGTAGAACTGATGCCAATTGCATCGGGAGTTCATAGTATATCATTGGTCATATCGATTAGATATGTATCTCTGAGATTCACATACTGCCTAGGTGTAATTTCCTGACATCACCCTCTTCGAACCCGCCTTGTACTCAATCTCAGGCCATCATACATCCGCAATAATCCCAGAGACCGCCTTCTTGTACTCCCCATTGGGAAAAAGATTTGGTTAGTCTCAGGTTGACTAATCTCCAGAGATTCTTGATGTACCCGGTGTGTTCAGCACACGGCATGGCATGACTTCGAACTCGATCTTCCATACTGGGTAGGAAAAGCAATTGTGTACTCATTGTCATCCTTCATTTTGGAGAGGTGATAGGCAGTACTGAGGTCTTGACAAGCATCTGCAGGATGAGTGGGAGATCGATTTAATTGCTGGCGCGGTAGTCCACACAAATCCAGAAGCCAGCGGTAGTTGGTGTTCGCAAATGCTGTAGGCTTTGGATGAGGCAATGATCGCTGGACAAATCAATTGTCTAAGTTTGTTGCAATGTAGGAATGGAGAATGTTCAACATGAATTCTCTTGCTTTCCCAGCGTATGGTTTCACTTGCTCTGTCCGATATTTCGTATATCACCACACTTCGTGTGGTTCTTTATGGCCAGGTTCCCTGTCATTTCCTCTAATGCTCATCCAACCAGTGTCCTCAGACGGCCAGTCCGGCCCGGCTTCACATTGACCTGACCGGCCTCCAGGTCTCACAATCTGCACCTGGACGGACTGTGAAAATACAGGTGACTGTATTATGGACTGCCGGGCCCTGCAGGGCCCTGCAAAAAAAGCTGACTGCTGCCAGTGCTATTTCTCACGACTAGCTACCACAAAGTCTGAGAGGTACCTGAATTTGTATGCAGGCTTCGCAGGTAACCTGGATTGGTATGCAGGTCTGACAGGTAACCTGCCGGTGCCTACAGGTATCTGAATTCGTATGCAGGCCTGGGAGGTAACCTGCCGGTGCCTACAGGTATCTGAATCCGTATGCAGGCCTGACAGGTAACCTACCGGTACCTACAGGTCCCTGGATTAGTATGCAGGCTTCGCAGGTAACCTGGATTCTTATGCAGGCCTGACAGGTAACCTGGATTCTTATGCAGGCCTGACAGGTAACCTGCCGGTGCCCATAGGTGAGTGCATGCCCGCAGTCATTTCGTATTCCATACCTGGCCGGCCGGCTTTCTGTCAACCGATTCCCGGCCTAGACTGTAGGTAAACCTGCAGGTGACTGTAGGTCAGCCCGGCCGGTTGGGGACACTGCATCCAACATTCCTTGAGCCAGAACCGCTCATCCTAATGAAGTTCTTTTGGATGTGTTCCACTGAATAGTTCGAGAGTTGCTACATCTGTCGCTGCTTACATGGACATAGTCCATGTTGGTCAATGTGAAATCTCACGGTCGTGCTATCTGTCGCTGTGTGATCTTTGAACATCTCTTGGTTGTTAGCTTGGCTGTTTCTCAGGATGCCACTCGGTAGGCTATGTAGTATGTAAGATAGTCATATTAACTTTCGTGCTTTGCCAATTCGGTAGCCATATCACCGTCCTTCGGTATCTCTTCTGGTACAGGTTTGGTATCTCTATTTGTACGCATTTGAAATACATTAGTCTGGTTTAGGTTATAATCTTTTCTCCGATGTGTTGGCAGATTTTTTGGATACTCGTAGTGTGCTGGAAGCTATGTCAATCCATCACTCAATGTGACTGTGGTTTGTCCAAGTATTTCCGGTACAGTAATTCCTGGTGGTAGAGATTGAGGTTGATTGTGGCACGGTCATCTCTTGAGTTTAATGGTTGTTGCCTCACTGATGACTAATATCATCAAACCGCTTCATTCAATGCGATATTGACTGGTATAACCTCCTTTGAGTGGTGATTGCCATCATACTTCAGTAGCTCAGTAACTATTGATCTTTTGATCACAGTTGGGATTTGATTTGATTTCGTAATTGGGTACTTGCGAAGAGTTCTCAGGAATGCCATTGGTGCTGTTATGCTCCCAGGACATCATGAATCTGGATCTCGTCATATCTGCACTGAATTGCTACTCTTGTATCATATCATCTAACCTGAGGGATTGTCAGGGTTAACATCCACAGAACCTCGTGTATCGCATTCAGGGAGTTGATACATATTATTCCTCTCTGTCATCTGCATTAATATCCAATTTCGACTCATATTCCAGAGCCTCTGCCATAGCTTTCAGTATCTCTTCCAAGATCACATATTGCATGACTGATGACATAGGTGACATGAATGAATATGTGAATGTCTACCTGCTGCAGTGCCTCTCCAAAGCCGCTGCAATGCCTCTGCAAGGTCTCAGGCCTGTCTCACTGCCAAGATTCTGTCTGCGGCATCTTGCTGTATTTGTACTGCATTTTCCCGGTATTCCGGAGATGTCTAATATTTATCGCCACTGGTAGCAGTGTTGGTGCCATCACAATTTCCAGCTGAAACTACTCGTGTAAGTCCAATTGGTAATGCAAAACCGGATGGAATTGGTAGAGGGTAAATCCAGAAGTATCCATATACAGGTATGGTCACAGTGGAGCGGTATGTAGATGACTTGCTCCCTTGCTATCTCGGCAAGCTGGTAGTGGTAAAACAAGGTTCCTATACAAGGATACCCTTGGGCCGCATTTAGTGCCGCTTGTGAAGATTGCTCTCCCGGCGTACAAAGGTATCGGCCCCCGCGAGACCACTGTCCCAAAGGTCTCACTATTGCTTATGCAACTCCCAGATAGGGGCCAGTGCCATGCTTTCCAACCTGCGGGGTAGTTCACCATACATGTCGTGCATTGCGTACAGTATCTCGGAAACTCTTCAGGCCTCACCGGATTATACTTCAACTGCAGACTTCAAATGGATTCCGCGTGAGGAAATTTTTGATATAATGTCATTCTGATTACAGAGTACAGTTGAGATCTGCTGCCAGCGCTTGCCCATTCGCCTTATTGGTTCTCATAACTATCAAGCCGCCACTCCACTAGGGATCCTATGGACTGTCCATCCACAACAATATGTGATCAGAAACGAATGGATATCTATGGACGTGACACAGTGGGCAAACTCTCCCTCAGCGATAACCCGAGCGATCCAAGAAGCTGGGGCAAATCAAGGTGGATTGACAAATATCTGGGCGTATTAGGCACATACTGTGGAGGGTAGATACATTTCTGATGGGTGGAGACATTATTGCATATACAGGTCTCAGCCGGAGATGAGTCTCATATGGCCGGAGACGGAGGTGTCTTGTATGGCCGGTGACGGTGATGTCACATATGGTCGGAGATGACTGTTGAGTCTGATACGGACTAATGGCATTCACCTGTACTTGCACTTTCATATATATTGGCCTTGTGGCCCCCTTAGATAGAATCGAGTAAGCTTCTCTAGCATTACTATTTCAACAGGTTATGAGCCCGGCGCCCGCTACAATCTTTACTACGAATACTCTGTTTATTACTTACAATCACAGAGCCCCAAAAACCCTAAACCACCCACGACCATCCCTGTTTGTTACTATAGCAACAGCAGTACATAACCACAGCAAAAATCTCAACAGCATCATCACCGTCATCACCTTCTTCACACAGCTACCATGTCCACATTCATATTGTTTCCTGAAACCTTCCAGAACGATTACTGTGCCATCGCAATACCTACCACACTGTCGTTCATACCATTCCCAGTGACAAGCATCTACCAGTCAGATACCACTCCACAATTACACACGGCATACTGTCATCATCATGGTATTCAAAGCGATGACTACAAACGCACCTACCATGATTCCTTCACCTACAACTACCAAGTTCCCTTCGAACAGGAGAGAGAGAGAAAGCATCCGAAACTCCGCTTATCACTCACTCACCACTGCTCTCACTACCGTACTAAAGCACACTGTCAAGTACACCGTCATGTACACTCAAGGCTACATCTGCATCTATAATCACCAAATACATCTATGGTTAAGAAACTTCGTCAAGAGGATAGTCATTGAGCTTTGAGACGCCAGCAAAGTTACTGTAAGCCACCATGGACTCGTTAATGTTTCACAGAAGTACGAAGTCGATCCTCTCTACACTCCTACATTCCGGGTTTCTCTTCCCTCCATCAATCCATTGGACACAGCCGGATACACATGCACATTTGGACACAATCAGTGCTCAATATCATCTCCATCAATCAACATCACCGGTAACCAGGTGAATAATCTCTATCATATCTCCTGCAACTGCACTCACTTCGGCAGTACCAAGATTGTCTACGAAGTCCACATCAAGCAGACACACGAGAAATAGCGAATGAGCAGCATCGAGTATATATCAAAACAGCCAGAGTACCATCAAGCGCACATTTCACCGTACCATTTATTGCGCACTCCACCAAGCCTACTACAAGCTCGCGCTACACCGCCTCACCAAGTGCATCCAGCACCGTACCTCAATGTCCACCAGCCACCACATATCCAATGCCCACTTGGAAGCCTCTCACAAGCTCAGAATCACTACTGTGGCATCGCCGTCTAGCCCACATTCATCTAACTGCCCTATAATCTCTCCTGGATGTGTATACAAAACACAACTCACTGTGCACCGCATGCATCTGGGCCAATCACAAGCAGAAGATCATCAAAGTCAAGACCAAGCACACAACAAAGAAATTTGAACCTGTACATTTAGAACACGCACGATGGAACACTCAAATATACTCAGCGCTATATCGCAAAAATCCACTCGCCACCGCAGTCACAATACCACATCCACTACCCTACGACCAAGCCGATTACGGCATATGAACCTTGGCATCCGGAACGACCAGATGCAGAAACCACCGTACCCACAACTGGCTGGGCATACGGTCATCATGCGACCTCCCTTACCAATTGCGAATCTCATACCCAGTGTGCACGAAGCCGGTCAATTCCCTATCAATGCACTCCATTCCACCATCGCAATGCAATACATCTCCATATTCACCCATATTTGACTCTACTCACAATCAACCAACTTAACTCGACCGGTTACATGGCTACACTTGGGAGCGGTTTATGCTCCATATCATCACCATGAGTTATCATCACTATAAATCACCATTGTCATTGACTCCTAAGACATAGAGAAGAAGAGACAGAAAGAAAGGGTTGATATAAGGTGCGGCTCTGCTGAGCGCACGGGCCAGAAAGAGAGATGTGCGAATCAACACAATTGAGTGAATCGAGGGGCAGCCAGACATCGCTTGCTTAAGACAAAGAATTGACTTCGGTCACTTTATACCACTGCACCGCCGAACATGATGACAACCACACTCCACACTAAACGCACCTATCCCCGAGCCTATAGTTGGACCTGCTACCTCCCATTACTCTTCCACACGGATTCCAGACACTATTTCTGAGTTGAGATTATGGGACTAGAACCTATGCATATGCATCATACTACTATACGGCCCACGATCACCAAAAACAATTACCAAGGCAGGCAAGCGGACTACGCAACCTTTTATACTCATGCAGTACAAGCGCTTCAGAATATAGACGTTCATGACGATTATTAGCAAGTCCTGTCCAATTATGGTGATTGACTCTCCAGCACCCATCGAGATATGCGAAGAAGCATTCAACAATGCTGATTACCTCCACCAATGAGATCAAAGTGAAGGCCGACCAAGAGACATCGCGATCATGGCACGGAAGCCTGGCACACACATGGACTCAATGGCCATTCCATCACTGATTCACCACGCGAATGATATGGACAAAGACTGGTACAATGGTTTTCACAAACACCCAACGAGTTCGGGTAAGAAGCAGTCAGACACTACCAAGATTGAGATAGCTCCCAAGCACCGATCCCCAGGCTTCTGTTTACCACCGACAGCAATTGAGACAAAGCCAGTTATCAATGATAGGGATCAACAGACATGACAATGGGTAAAGATGGATTGAACAATACCTGTGTAGATATCGGAGTTGGATTTCTCAATAACCACACAGATACCGAAGATGAACTTTCCTGAGTACAAGGCAAGAAAACAGGTGCAGATGGACTTCTCCGAGGACAAGACAAAGAAACGGGTGGAAATGGACATCTGCATGACAACGCAGGATCAAGTCCAACGGGTAATGGATCAGGACATAGTACTCATGGCCGGACCAATGTTGATGGCCCCGATGGCCACAGTCTTCTGCCAGATGCTGACAAAGCCGTCGTAGGCTCCCTGCACCTACAGGTGTAAGATTAATTCCATCTGACGAGGAGGTTGCACCACCGGTGTCTTGAGACACAGTCGTGTACATTCGACATATCCACTGCATATATGATACAGCATAGCCTGCCAAGCAGCGGCCATGACCATGAAGTCAATACTACTATGGAACACAGATCATGCGTACTACCACTACAAGCCATAACTCGTACCACTCCGGGCCTCTGTGGACGCGTTGATATGATTATTACTTGCCTCTAAATTGATCAATGCTGGCAAGCTACAAGCACATAAACTTCAGTATGACTTATACTCCTATTGGCAAGCTAACTATATAGAAACCACATCACCCAATCACGAAGTTGATGACAATCTCTACATGACACTTCCGATGCCACTGATACATCTGCGATCTTCTGCCGACTGAAGAAAACAGGTTACAGTCTCAAACAGACACACAAATCAGACTTGAACAAACCCACGACGAATGGCTGCTGTCATTGCGGCAATTGGAATACATACGAAACTACGAAGATCCTCAATGATGTCAGGCGAATGAAAGCCATTTGACCAGATGATAATTACGAACAAGTGCATATATGACGACCGCAGAAGATCCAAACGAGATACCTACCCAGATACCGAATGACTCCGATACTGCTACCACAATGGCCCTGAAGGCGATCAACACTGACCACCAAGCATGATCACCAAGATCTCACTACGATGGATATCACCGCCGAATCAAACCACATGGAGCTCGAACAAGAGGATTACCGGAAGCGCAACTGGGCAAAGCCACTGCTGGAGATGTATACCGAATGGCATACCGAAGGTTCACGAAACAATGGCCGAATGGCATCCCGAACAGATTCCCCAATCACAGGTCCGGAGGCCTACCAAATGACTACCGAGAAGGCAAAGGATATTCAACAAAAGCTGCCTGTTGACATGGCCACACCGGAATCACCCAAGAAGTCTACCACGAAGTAGACTAGCGAAGTCTACCAAGTGGATCAGGATTCACTGAAACACTGGCGATACTGGAATCAGCCTCCGCCAGAAGACTTTCATTGGGGGAGAACGATCAGGGGGAGAAGATGTGAGCAAAAAAACTCAAAAATAAAAATTCACTGGAAAATATCATGGAACAAGCGAGAAGTGAACCAAGATATCCACTGAGATGCCCACAGAGTTGCCCACCAAGAAGCAGTCTACCAATGTCTCTGATACAACACGAAGATTGCAGATATTGTATGAAGCAAGTGGAAGCGCTGTACGAGGGCTCGGAAGAGCACACGTTCACGTCCATACATGATGAGTACAACCACCTTCTGAGATGCTGACACGATAGATATGCTGTGTACAACTGACTACGGCTACAACATATGTTGGGAGAGGATCCTCCCATCACAGCTAAGTCAAGATCGGTAGCTCCCATCGATACTGATTGATGGGCAGAAGCTCTACCATCAGGGAAGGTCGATTTATCGTTGGATTTAAGGTTGTTTGACTTTGCATTTGGGCACACGGATGTCTTTGTGTGTTCCTTTATGGTTGGCCATCTTCAGGCTGTGGTAGTACTCTTTCCCTGCTCACTCTCGCAGGGTTTTAAGGAGGCTACTATGGGAATCACTTTGTTTCATCTTCTTTATTTGTTTCTTGCCCTACATTGTATAGCAATAGGGGGAGCATTGCATATACATGTCTCAGCCGGCGATGAGTCTCATATGGCCGGAGACGGTTGTGTCACGTATGGCCGGAGATGACTGTTGACCCTGATACGGGCTGATGGCATTCAGCTGTACTTGTACTTTCATATATATTGGCCTTGTGTCCATCTTAGATAGAATCAATTAAGCTGGTCTAGCATCACAAGTTCAACAGCCTTGGCCAAAGGTGAATTCCTGTCCAAGGTCGAAGGAGCTCATGCTCCGTTGCCGATCTTATGATTGCCTCGTTGGACATATCTTATTTGTCATTCGCGTATCTACCCATACAACGTTTGATCGAATGTTGGATGGCGGGTTGCACTTTAAATGCAGTCTCTGCCAATACTGTGTTTGGAATCAGTCGATACCTTCATCCAAATTGGACAGAATTCGTTTTTAGAATTAACCACCGGATTCTGACTCTTCTGTAGGTGGTATTCATTAAAATTGGGACTTGCTCTGATCCTGAATAATGGACGGGAGCTTGGTAGTATTAATAATTGTAGTCAGTCATCGGGATTGTGTATTCTTCCACCCTTGGTACCCTTGATTCGTGAAGTGATTCTCTTCAGGACATAAGCTTCACCCATAGACAAACAATTATGTTGTCAGGTGGAAGTATGGTTTGACTGGGCTGGGTCTTTTCGGTAGTTGTGCTTGGGGCTGCTCTGTTGAAGTCAAGAAGGCAATTGTAGGTAAACTGGATAATAGAATCCAGGAGTACATTGAATTGTATATTCGTTATTGGTTTTGGCAGGCTTTTGCCATGAATTCTGGCGTTCAGTTGTGATTTTATCTTGTAGGTGCAGATTTTCCAAAGGTCGGTCCCCAAGTACAGTGGTTGGAAGAAGAATCTCGTTACATAATATGCAATTTCTCTATTTTGATGTTTGTAGACCCTTACTGATTGGGATTGTGTCAAATAGACCACCGATGCTTGTCACTGGAGATGTGACTTCCGAAGTGATCTCAGCTTTCGTCCAATGACTCCATTTGGAGTTGACTCATTCAGCAGATCCTAGTTATGATTGGTAGGTACCTGAACAAGTGTGCAGTTGGCTCTGATTTGCTTGTTACGATTGGGAGCGACCCATCGGAACGGGAGTAAAGTTGACATCAGTTAATCCCATGAGCCAAATGCATTCCTTTACTGACAATGCGATAACGGAGTAAGAGAGTGTATGTCAGACCAGGCTGGGTACCAATATTGATGGTGATTGGGTGGATGCAGTTGGAAATGTGGACTCGAGTGGTAATATATTGATAAATGTATGGTATAAATATTGCAGGAGATCTGAGTTTTGTTGTAATTCGACTACATACAATGCTCGTTACGCAGGCCTGGACAGGTTACCTGCACCTTGGGGGAACGATCACCGCACTCCATTACAATTAGTCTTGACAACTGATCCAGATGGTCACTTCCGGTCTGGGTTCAGGTCCAAACCAAATTGCTACCAAATTGGTGGTCTGGGTGGCCAACAACTCCGAACCGTCAACTTAGGTACAGTTGGATGGTAAACTCCCTAGCAATCTGAATTGAGTGGGATGTCAGCAGGTCGGCCAGCGGGTCCATCTATTGATTCATATACTGCTCTTGTTTTGAAGTTTGTTGATAGTATCATATCAAAATCGCGTTTTCAACACCCAACGATATGTTTTTGCATCCTTTGCAGCTGGCAAAATTGATTAATTTGGTATCACTGTTTTATCTTTGATATATTGTATTTTGGCTATTATGGCATTCAACAATTCCATTATGCATGCAAAGCTCCGTGCATTCCCTTGATTGCCCAATATGCAGTAACTAAAACTTTTGATGCTTCTTTGACTCTCATTTTCAGGAAGCGGCAGGGAGCATGTCGCTTTGGTTTTGGCCAGTGAAGACCACCAATATCTATTCAATGGTTGTCTGCAATCAATCGGAAGATAAATTACCGAAGCTGCATTCCTTTAAATCGTTGACCCTGTGTTGACACAGGTTCTCAGTATGCGGCAAGGAGCACCTCGCTGTGATTCTTGCGGGTAACGGTTGCCAATCTCTGTTAAATGGTTGGGTGCAACCAATCGGACTATAAATTATGCATGATGTAGAGCAAAAATCTGTTGATGCTCTGGTGATGCTCATTTTAATGTATTGTCAATTCAACATCTGCTGCAATCGACCATAGCTTTCATCATGAATAGAATATATTTCTCGTCTTTCGGGGAGATTGAGACTTGGCGCGGTGGCAATGCCGGGCGCAGTAACATTCTTCCGCTGTTGTGCAGGCGGAAACAATCGGGGATCATTTGTTTTAGGGCTGTCATCCCGCTGCTCCGGGCATTCCGGATCCTCAATGCAATTCTCTCGCTACATATCCCATTCACCTTCTGCTGCGCAATCCTGATTGCTGTCATTTGGATCATCTCAGTCCTCGATTGAGTTTAGCCAAGCTTTAGTGTCCGAAATGATATCTGTTGCGTGATCGTTACCAATTTCGACCGGATGACGGTTGATTTGTCACATGCGGGTGAACATATTGTATTTGAGTTTGGCATCCAGGGAGGACCTTTGCAGACAAAGCTGGTAGCAACGGTGATCATTCTGACAATATAAATGCAGCTGCACCATTATGTTGAAAGAGCGACCAGGATAGTTTGACGATCTCTTCACAGTCCGAAATGTATCCTACGGTGGTCATCTGCTGGTTTTGTGCTCTATATTCTTTCTGGGTTGCATGTTGGATTTGGGGGCCCTGCCAGATCTCCAAATAGTCACGAATGTTGGCCATTCTGTGCCATATCCATTCCTCCACCTCAATGTTCATTTCCAAGTCATTTTCTGTGTTGGTGGTATCGAATTCTGGGTAAGTGCCTGCCAAAGTCCCAGTGTTGGCTGCACCAAACTGACATACAGTGACTTTTACACGAAGGGTTTCGCCTGTTGTTTTTGACTGCCTACCGCCGATAACATCTCGGCCAAGGGAAAACCTGATGTCCACACCGACACTATGGGGTACCATTGAGAATATATCGCGCGAGCTATTGCAGATATTGGTGTACTTCAAGTAGGTTTCCTCCTTTTGATGCCACCACTCGGTTATGTCTGGTATCGAAAATGTACTGCTAATCCCCATTTGGTCAGAGTGGTGATCATTGTGATTTAGATTGATTTGTTCCCTGTTCTTTGGTGCTTCAGGCAGTGAATTCAAATAACACCTGGCGACTGTCAATAAGCATGCTGCACGCTCGCTGCATCCGGGTGTTGTCTCAGCCACATTGTTAGGCATTACGTATTCCTCATCATTAAAGGACAAATCATATGAATCAAAGGATGATTCATGGGAACCTGTACCCATTGCAGAGGGGATGCAATTGCTGCGCGGTGCACATTCGATTTTATTGACTGGCACATGTCGGTGTTTGGCACAATATTCATTCTCCATATACTTCAGAAAGGCCACTTGACATTGCGTAGAATAGTGTGTCTCGTCCGCAGTATTAATTACCATTTCCGTGTCCCACTTTTTGAAGGATGATAACATCTCTAACATAATGAGGATATGTGCCGAAATGAGGAGCTTGCCCATCATTGGAGTCACTTCAGTGTATTATTTGGAGGCCTTCTGTCGAGCTAACTTCACAGCAAAGAACAAATCTTCTTTGTACTCAGTGTTGGTCGTAGCCAAAGCTCGCATCACACCATCCGTGTGATCGAACATGTCATTGTACACTGTGATGACGTGATGCAATATGACTGCATGCCTCTTGGACATCCACAGTATCCAATATCAGCATGGCCTTAACACTTCCATGACATACTTTACAATGGTCCAACAGTCCTGAGTTTTGTAGAGTGGTGTAACGGCGACACGTGACCCGAGGGCGGGTAAGCGCTATTGTATATAGATCGCCCGGTACGACACTTGGATCAGTATCGAATATCTTACTACTATACTCTCCATCTATGCTCACTCGCTTTCATGTGCAACCGTATACTATCATATCATACGTCTGCGACTACACGTAGGCGTACGTGCATTTACATTATATTCGATTTTCCGTTATCGGATACGTTTCGCTCACGAGGATATACGAGTTTTACCCCTATTCTCAAAGAACGACACAATCGACAGCAAACGAACAGCTTGCGCGTCAATTCTACCGCCAATCGTCTACTATGCCCCCTAAGAAAGCTGCCAGAGGTCAATTGCGCTTGGCTAGTATACGTTCGAGCACGGAAAACCTACGATCGCCTCTCAGCCGAGTAACCCCTATTCTCACCTGAGGAGCCTCCGTACTTCCGGAGGACGAGATCCACGACAAGGACGATCACGACGACGAAGAAAACACTGCCGACATGGAAGATGCCCTGAGCGACGGCCTAGGCGACAACCTGAGCGACGTCCTGGGCAACAACCCCAGCGAACCCGAACCTACCACGCAATCCGAGATCGCGTCAATGCGAAAGATGATGGATGAACAGCGAGAAATGCTCAACAATGCCATCCAACAGAATACTCAACTATGTGTGCAGAATGCTGAGATGATGGAAGCAAACCGGGAATACCGCAGAGAGTCTATTCGACCGGAAACAACGAAAACGAAAATCTTCGATATGACCCATTCAGAACGGTACTGCGGCGGAGCAACAGAGCTTGATAACTTCCTCGACACCTTATGAGCTAACTTCCAACCCCACGCGCACTTATTCCCGCATGGAGATCCTGAAAAAGTCAAATATGCAGCGAGCCTTCTGAGCACTTGGAACAACCACCCGGACCCGGCACAGAGACACACACAGATGACCGATCCTGTGGAGTGGCTTCGAGACCTACGGAGAGACTCAGACCCCTGTTTGGAAGACTTCGAGGCCTTCTCGGAAGAAATGCAAAAGATGTATGGCGACGAGGACCGAAAACTCAACCCGGCAATGAAGTGCATGACCGACTTCCTCCAAGGAGCGAATGAACCGGTGAGAGTCTACGCCAATCGAATTAAAGCAAATTGGAGATCAGCGGCATGGCTCCCGCAGGACAACAACAACCTTTACGAAATCGCTTGGAGCGGACTACGACTAGGACTCAAGTCCAAGATCAAGCCGCTGAGCCCGAAGAACGGAAGATTTGCCAGTATGGAAGAGCTTTTCGACCGCGCCGCCGATTCAGAAGTCACGCCGGATGGCAAAAAGCCCCAACCGCAGCAGCCACAACAACAGCAAAGGCAGTCGGGAGAATCATCTCAACAAGGCGGCAAGAAACGCAACTACAGACCATCCATATCCGAGCCGGCCGAAGCACCGAAGCCCGACAAGTCAAAGTCGGACAAGGATGATAAACGCACACCAGCGCCTTGGGTCTTGCCAGAGCTCTAAGAAACTCGGAAGTCGGAAGGAAAATGCATACGTTGCGGATCACCGAAACATAAAACATTCCGGTGTCCGAAATATACACGTGCCAACTTCCCAGATAACCTCGCTCCTCCAGGAGACGGAAATCAAATAAAACGCCAGCGCTCCTTTGACAGTCAGCAACCAAAAAACTAGTTTACCTCTCTCGGTACCTAGCTCGGCGGGAGAGGATGGACGAATCGGAGCTGGGATTGCAGTCATTGGGTACGAGGGCGTTGATGGCAACATTAGAGGAAATTCAACAGCATCGGATTTCACTAAGGCCGAGGGTTGTCTTAGAGAGCCCGAAAGCTCTCATGTCAAGTCAATATCTGTGTGGAACGGCAAGACCGGATTCATCGCACAATGTCCACGAAGTCCAGATACGAGATCAACACGGAGAATTGCAACGAATACGAGCACTCATTGACTGCGGCGCTACAAGCATCTTCATGTCTCCACAACTTCTCAATAGACTCGGACTACCCCATGAGGCAGCGCACATCACAACTCACGGCCTTGACGGTCAGGTGATCGCGCATGCGAGGGAGAGCCGCAAGACGGCGATGACGATCCAATATATGGATCATTTAGCCCCGGTCCACAAACCGGAGGTGATGGTCGTCCCAATGGGGGCATACGATCTAGTACTGGGATTACCATGGTTCAAATCCCGCAAGCCGGAGATAGACTGGGCTACCGGTCGATTATCTTCATTAAGAACCCCAAGTCGCCAAGGGGAGGCACGCAGATCAGGTATGAAAGTGCAGTGGTACGAAGGTTGGTATGACGAAAGTACTAACGTACGGCTGCCAGACATTGGTGGGAGTACGCCGACGATCAACACGACGTCGGAGATCCCTGTGGATCCAGATGGAAAACCAAGGGAGAGCGGTGATGGCAGTCCTACTCCAGATATTGAAATACTCGGAGCAACCGCATTCGACGATCTCTTAGCTAGCGACGAGACCATCGAGACATTCGCCCTACGAATTGGAGAATGCAGTGGACTGCTGGGAGCGACTATGGAGGTCACCACTTTGGAAGATCCAGGTGAGATTGAGACGATCAACCCAAAGCGCTGGACGAGCGACCAGGGAGCAGCGGTGGTAGTTGCGGCAGAAGAGGAACCTCACTCAGGTATACGTGAATGACTGCTACCGGCTCGCCGAGTCACGATGGGAGGTTGCTGGACTAGCGGGGTTTGGCTCGTTCCTGGGCGAACCGCTTGATCCGCAGGTCCCTGGTTTTCCTTCCCCATCATCATCCCAAATCCCAAGTCGGAGATAGAAGCTAATGTACGTGCTGGAACAGGTACTGTACCTACTGATGATGGAGGTCGTATCCCCGTGAGATACAAGGACTATGTGGACGTATTCAGCAAAGATAGGGCAGAGAATCTTGCACCGCACCGGCCAATTGACCACGCGATCAATCTGGAACCGGACATCAATTTACCATATGGCCGAATCTATAACCGTTCGGAAGTCGAGTTGAAAACCCTCAAGGCCTACATCGAAACAAACCTAGCCAATGGATTCATCCAGCGATCATCATCGCCTGCGGCAGTACCAATCTTGTTTGCAAAGAAGAAGGACGGCGGACTATGGCTGTGTGTGGACTACCGAGCTGCCAATAAAGCCACTGTGAAGAACCGATACCCTCTCCCACTGCTCTCGGAGATGCTCGACAGATTGCGAGGAGCCCGGATCTTCACGAAACTGGACCTCAGGAACGCCTATCCCCTTATCCGAATCAAAGAAGGCGACGAGTACAAAACCGCGTTCCGCACTCGCTATGGGCAGTTCTAATACCGAGTCATGCCGTTCGGGATGACGAACGCACCAGCTACTTTCCAAGCCTATATCGACGATTGGCTACGGCCTCACATTGACGACTTCGCGGTGTGCTATCTTGATGATATACTGATCTACTCGACCAATGAGGAGGAGCACGAAGAACAGGTACGAAAAGTGCTGGAACGACTAAGACAATTTGGTCTCTACGGCAAAGCCGGAAAGTGCCGTTTTGGAGTCTCGGAAGTCGGCTTTCTCGGATTTGTCATTAGCCCCGATGGGATTGGGATGGAATCGGACCGCATATCAACGATTGAAGACTGGCCAACCCCGGAGTCCGTCCGGGACGTACCGGTGCTCCTTGGATTCACAAACTTCTACCGGCGATTCATCAGGAAATATGCAAAGGTAACAACGCCGATATCAGATCTACAAAAGAAAGAAGAAAACTCCAGGACATCTAAACTGGTCAAATGGGAATGGACTCAGGATGCCGAACTTGCGTTTCTGAAGTTGAAAAGGGCCTTCACCGATGCACCAATTCTCAACCATTTCGACCAGGCAAAGCCGATTATTCTGCAGACCGATGCAAGCGGTTTCGCCATAGCCGGCATTCTCAACCAGTATGACGGTTTCGGGATTCTCAGACCAGTCAACTTCAACTCTCGAAAATGCACAGGTGCCGAACAGAACTACGACACGTACGATTGAGAGCTCTTAGCCATCGTGGAGACTATGAAGCAATGGCGCCACTACCTCGAGGGAGCGAACCATAAGGTCCTCATACAATGCGACCATAAGAACCTCGAATATTTCCAAACGTCAAAAGTGGTATCCCAGCGGCAGGCTAGATGGGCGGAGATACTCTCCTCGTACGACTTCGTTATCGAACACCTGGAAGGCAAGAAGACCCCAGCAGACGGACCATCGAGCAGACCCGACTACGAGATCGGCTATGAGAATATGACGGTAAAGCTCCTGGCCACCTTAGCAGCGACCACCATCACCGAATCATATGATGACCTTCTACCGGAAATCAAGGCATCCCAGGAGACCGACTTTTTAGCCACAGAAATACGGCCAACCTTGCTCGATGTTTCAACCGCAGATGAGAATCAATGGAGATCAATCGACGGAGCACTGACCTACGAGAGGAGGATATACGTGCCCGCGGCACTCCGCAGTAGAGTGACCAGCCTTTTCCACGATAACCCCAAATCCGGTCATTTCGTAGCCCTGAAGACTGCCGAGCTCGTATCCCGAGATTTCTATTCGCCTGCGATGGAGTCAGAGATACGGAAGTACGTTACCGGCTGCGAGTTGTGCCACCGAATAATAGCACCGCGTCACGCACGCTATGGACTCAACATGCCTCTGTCACCGCCTTCTCGTCCCTGGGAGGGACTTACCATGGATTTCGTTACCGAGTTGCTAGAGTCAACGGCATCGGGATACACCGGGATCTTGGTAATTGTCGACCGTTTGACTAAAATGGCGATCTACCTCCCCTGAAGAAAGGACATTGACTCCCCAGAGCTAGCACGAATGTTCTTCGAACACGTCATCTGCAAACGAGGCGTACTGGACAATATCACCACCAATCATGGCAAAGAGTTTACCAGTCGATTTTGGGACAGACTTTGCTCCCATCTCAGTATCAATCACCGCCTCTCGACCGCCTTCCACCCGCAGACGGACGGTCAAACCGAGCGGCAGAACCAAACGATGGAGCAGTACCTCAAAGCCTTTTGCAACTACGAGCAGGACAACTGGGTCGAATTGTTACCGCTGGCGGAGTTTGCCTACAACAACTCCACCCACCATTCCACGCTGATGACACCCTTCTGGGCGAACTACAATTACCATCCCACGATGCAGTTTAAGCCTCCCAAGGACCCCAGTTTCAGATCACAGGTGCAGGCAGACTCGTGGATGGCAGGCGTGGAAGAGACTCACCGAATTCTCCGGGAAAACATAATCGAGGCTCAGGAGCGACAAACAAACTACGCCGGCGGGAAAGAGATGACTTTTGCGGTTGGAGATAAAGTATGGCTATCGGCCAGAAACTTGAAAACATCCAGGCCTTCGAAGAAGCTCGATTAGAAGCGCACAGGACCGTATACGGTACGTAAGATGATCAATAAGAATGCTTACAAACTAGACTTACCGGGTACAATGCGGAATCACAACGTTTTCCATGTGTCGCTTCTCCATCGTTACACACCGCCAGTCGGAGGTCAGCTATCTTCAGAACCGCACCCAACGATAGTCGAGGAAACAGAGGAATGGGAAGTCGACCGCATGCTCGACTCCAGGCGGCGCTATCGTAAGCTGCATTATCTCGTCCAATGGGCCGGTTACAACCACATACGCACCAGCTGGGAGCCGGCGGAACACCTTAAAAACGCCCGTGATCTAGTTGACGATTTTCACCGAGAGCGTCCGGATCGGCCACGGAAGTAGGGGTATAGAGTCGGGGGCGGAGGTACGGAGGACACGGAAGCAGTTTGGACCTTTCATTGTACTTTGTTTCTTCATTTCCTTCTCTTCTCTTTTGATTGGATTTCAGCCCAGTATAATGGCGTCGGCACGGGTTTTACCATCTACCAATGGAGGTGGAGTTTCCCCGTGCGCCAAATCCGCCGAAAAGTCGCCATTGAGTGTACCGATCGGTTGTAGGACTTATGGGTTCGTACGATTGCGTACGTAGGATGATTGTTTCATTCTTTGTTTCCTTTCCTTCGTTTCTCTTATATACTGGCTTTGGCAGCCCAGGAGGTCTGCGCCTAGAGAGGGGGATAATCTAACGGCGACACGTGACCCGGGGCCGGGTAAGCGCTATTGTATATAGATCGCCCGGTACGACAATTTGATCAGTATCGAATATGTTACTACTATACTCTCCATCCATGCTCACTCGCTCTCGTGTGCAACAGTATACTATCATATCATACGTCTGCGACTAGACGTAGGCGTACGTGCATTTACAAGTGGCCAGTATTCAGTGTATTTTGGATTTTGCACCCACTTGCATGTGAATTTGGGCAATCAGGAGGCGCAACCGAGCAACTCAAGTGAAGAGTTCCAATGTGTTTTCGGATCCATAAACGGAATGACAGAAATGCTGTCTTTGGTTTGGTGCTAGTCAATGAACTCATTTCCACGACCAGGTGATAGCGTTATTAATACTTCACGCATTCTCTGCTGTATGAAGGTCAGTTTCAGGACTTTAAAAACATCATGAAATACGTACTTTCTGAATTATGTTTATTGAACCAGGCATCATGGTGGAAACCTCATTGATTGTAGCATAGCTTTATTTTCGAAGTCTTTGACTCTTCAGGATGTCTATGATTTCAGTACCTCCAAATTGTTGATTACGCTCATGGGCTTCCCAAGACTTTGTGCGGCCTTTTACACCCAGACTGCTCATTAATGCACCTACAGCAAGCTGCATGATGTGCGCCATACATGATGTGTTGTTACTCAATCCAGGCAATTCGATTCCAAAGGCGTCTGATGTCGATTGAAGCTCGCGTGTGATGGAGTAATTTACAGAAGCATTATTGGTTGTAATGCGAAGCAATCAGCTGGCGGTAAGCTCAACACGATCAAGCACGTCGTTCAAAATGACCACTAGGCTCACTCCGTTATGTAGGCCCTTGACCAATCATTGTTAATTAGCTGTCAAAATGGGAAAAGAACAGGAGATTTACCTCATCCAAAGCCTGTTGAATATCAAGCAATACCCAATTTCAATCCACAAAGTAAGCAATGAAATGACTACGTGGCTATTTTGATTGTCGAGGTCCATCTTTCCAATGTTAAATTAACTTTATTTCGTAACGGCACTTGTTTCTTGATTGCATTCAAAGTCAGTGCATATTCCCTCCTGCAAATAATGTTAAGTGTTGTAGCTCACGGTAGGATTAGGTCATCGCGTTATGCCTTATATCACCATTGTAGCTCCTGATTTGATATAGCGTTCACTGAAATATCAGCCGAAACAAAGGGTAGCATATGGAAGCGATTCCATGTGTCTTGGTGAGATTCAGAATTTTCAAAGTCTTTCGCAGCGTTATTCGAATATTTTGTCTGTCATTTCTATACTGTGTATTGAAGTAGATGTCAAATATCAATTTCCTCTGCGAACATACTATTATGACACCTCGAGTTCCTTGCCTTTTCACGATGGCTAATGCGTTTTCATGCACCTTCGAACTAGTCAATTCAGTAATCTCCGACATTGTTAATTTGTTTAACTTTGCAATGTGAGCTTTCGTCAGGAAGTGTGTGTTGAGATCAATCTAGTACGAATAGAGATATTGAATTGAGTATCTTACAAATGCGATTGTCGTTAGAGCAAAGAGAGAGCAAGCCAGGGCAATATGTATGGGAAAGGAGAGAGTATCACATCCGGAGACCAATGCCGGGCATCACTGCTGGGGCTAGATCTACCCCTCTTCATGGTGGCAGGCGAGGCTGGTGGGGGCAAGCGAGGCTGCTGGGAGCAGGCGACGCCAACATCAGCAAAATGTAAATCGGTCCGGAAGCCACACGCAAACCTCCCAGACACTCCGGTAGACGTCACCGGTGCTCCCAAGCAATTCCAGATGCTCCCAGGCCCCCCTGGAGCGAAGCAAAGTGCTCTCAGACTCTGCAAGAGCATTCTCAGGTGCTCCTGAAAGCACCTGCAGTTCTGGAGGTGCATTCAGGATGCTACGAGATTTGACTTATAGGATAGCCAAATTTTGGAGTAGATGAGACCTCTGCACAGGTCTGCGGAGACTTCGAGAGCAGCTTGAGACCTCTGCGCAGCTCTGCGGGAGACTTAGTGCCGTATTCTCACAGCAATGGTTCATAGGGTTCCATAACCACAAGGCATTTCGTGTATCAGATTCGTCTTTGTTACAGTCACAAGATTCGCTACATCATAATATGGCATGTATTATCTATCTAAGTCACTCTATATATATACATACGGCCAATCTGGCTGCAAACGGTACTGGAGCGTAATCGCAGGGGCACCTGGAGACGCTTGATTGAGAGAACTTAGAGATGCACTGGGGCCGTGATCGTGTGAACTGGGAGATGTACTTGGAGGCAGCGATCGAGCGAGTTTGGAGACGCACTTGCAGGCCGAGATCGAGTTGAACTCAGAGATGCACTTGGAGGCCGAGATCGAGGGGGTTTGGAGATGCATTTGGAGGCCGAGATCGAGTAACTCAGAGATGCACTTGGAGGCCGTGATCGAGTTGAACTCAGAGATGCATTTGGAGGCCGTGATGGAGCGGGTTTGGAGATGCATTTGGAGGCCGAGATCGAGTAACTCAGAGATCCACTTGGAGGCCGTGATCGAGTTGAACTCAGAGATGCACTTGGAGGCCGTGATGGAGCGGGTTTGGAGATGCATTTGGAGGCCGAGATCGAGTAACTCAAAGATCCACTTGGAGGCCGAGATCAAGTTGAACTCAGAGATGCACTTGGAGGTCGTGATCGAGCGAGTTTGGAGATCGTGTAACTCAGAGATGCACTTGGAGGCCGAGATCGAGCGAGTTTGGAGATGCATTTGGAGGCCGAGATCGTATAACTCAGAGATGCACTTGGAGGCCGTGATCGAGCGAGTTTGGAGATGCACTTGGAGGCCGAGATCGAGTTGAACTCAGAGATGCACTTGGAGGCCGAGATCGAGTAACTCAGAGATGCACTTGGAGGCCGTGATGGAGCGGGTTTGGAGATGCATTTGGAGGCCGAGATCGAGTAACTCAGAGATCCACTTGGAGGCCGAGATCAAGTTGAACTCAGAGATGCACTTGGAGGTCGGGATCGAGCGAGTTTGGAGATCGTGTAACTCAGAGATGCACTTGGAGGCCGAGATCGAGCGAGTTTAAAGATGCACTTGGAGGCCGAGATCGTGTAACTCAGAGATGCACTTGGAGGCCGTGATCGATCGAGATTGGAGGAGTACTTGGAGGTGGTCGATCTGGAGGCGGTAGATCGGGAGGGAGGTGCGACGGCAGCTGAGACTCTATTCATTGGTTAACTGGTAATCGTGGGAATGTAGAGAGTTGAGTACAATCAGGTCCGCCGAGAGATGACTGGCTGGGAGCGGGAGACAGTCGATCTTGGGATGATGCAGTGCTCGGTGTATGCAGTGCTCGGTGTATGCTGTACTCGGTGTTAACTCATGATCATTGCATGGAGAGATAGATAGGGATGACTTAACTTCGTGTTCTGAGGTGATGGTAGAATTGAGGACAAGAAAGAGAGAGATGA
>Ga0307514_10001746_pt1 | contig 24844 bp, 24 predicted proteins | sample 16_EM_MG_FD_203088 | JGI IMG/M metagenome (GOLD analysis project Ga0307514, IMG submission 203088) | Populus trichocarpa ectomycorrhiza microbial communities from riparian zone in the Pacific Northwest, United States - 16_EM | ecosystem: Host-associated > Plants > Roots > Unclassified | place... | reverse complement strand
CAATACTTTAATACGGATATACGAGAATAAAAATATAAATGCCGACAAGTTTCCTGACAGTAAAGAGGGAGCAAATTCTTCAGCGCAGTAGAAGTTCACCACTTAGGTATCCAAACAACTCAAGCTGAGATTCAGTAAGTATTTTTCCTGGGAAGTGTTCATAGGGCTGAAAATTAATACCGTATTAGAAAATAACCGATAATGTTATGCAGGATGCTGTAGAGCCATTTACAGCAGCAGTGCGTCCAAATCTTGATCGATTTATTCGCATACAAATCGAGCTCGCATGTCTGCAGAAAAACGACGCCTAATGCAACTATTTTTACACATACCTACTCTAACGCCAACAAACAAGTATGAGATTGATCTACGAAGTCAACTTCATGGTTATCGCCTGGATGCGGATCCAATGTGCAATACTTTATGGCGCTTGCGAGATAGTGGTCATATTAAAGATCGTCAAGATATGGCATTTGATACTATTACGAGAATTCATTGCCTACATGCACATCCAGGGAAGAATAAAACCTTTGATTTTCTTTCGAGAAGAGTATTATGGAATTACAAAAGAAGAGGTAAGTTGTTATATTCTTTCTATAGTTTAATGTCATTAGGTAGCATGGGTACTAATTAAAATTGCAGAGTTTGTTTATCAAATCGGCCTGGATCAGCCCGACCTCCATTAGAACCAATTGTAGTTAATAATGTCTTTGAACGAGTTCAAATGGATCTGATAGATATGTGTCTTGAAAAAGACGATATATCACAACCCATAACTATTCCACCTCACTATCATCAGCCTCTCTATTCTCACTATCACTATGCCCCGCTTGATCTGTTGCATTTGCTTCCTCATCTTCACCCTTACCCACTCTGCTTGGTTTGTTGCTTGAACCACACTGAATCTGAATGTTTCACGAAAAAAAGAGAAAGGCCAAAGCGAAAAAGACGAAGGCTGAAGAAGAAGAAGGATCAGACTCCGAGGGAGTTACTATTAAGATGATCCGAATTGGGAAAACAAAATGTGGGCACGAGGGATTATATGAATACGACACAGCAGCAACCCACCATACTACAAACGAGTATGACCGACTGTCAGACGTTCAGCACAACCTCCAGTTAGAAGTCTCAGGTCACGATGGAACTAAGTCAGTATGTAAAATAATGGGAACACTAGTGTTCAGGCACAACGGCCGAAACATAAGGCATGAACAATGCCTATACGACCCCTTGTACAGCAATATCATCAGCGGGCTTCGAATGCCAGATGATTTCATACTCAAAGGAGCAAAAACAACAGCTGAATTGAAGACAGGACGGAAGGTCCTATACAAGATAACTAGAGACTCGGCAGGCTTGTGGATCGAGCCTGACAATGCAGTCGCAGGTTGGAGAGCTGCTGGAATTAAGAGAACAGAAGCAGCAGAAGGGGAAGAGGCAATTAAGCAAGCTAAGGACTTGCATGAAAGGTATGGACATATTTCATATAATACCTTATGCACTCTCCCCGAATTCCTGAAGGAAATAGGAAAAGAGAAGATCTGATGCCAGGCTTGTGAACAAGGGAAGACCACCAAACCCAGCGCACCCAAACAGCCTCAAGAACCATGGAGTACTCGGTTGATAGAAAGAATACATGTCGACCTGATTGGACCAATCAAACCATCAACCTCATCCAAGGAATACAAATATCTACTCAATATCATTGAGGACTACAGTCGATATATCACAGTTATCCCATTACGAGCTAAGAAAGATGCTGGGAATGCGTTGATAAAAGTTATCAACGAAATTGAAGCAGCCACCAATCTCCGCCTTAGCAAGATACAGGCTGATTGGAGAGGAGAATTCCGTAACCAGGAGCTTGAGATAGAACTCCAACAGCGAGGGATTATGCTCAAACCTACCATACCCAAACACTCCGAAACCAACGCGATAATCGAAAGAGCCAACCGGACAATTCTTGAAATGAGCTGTACAGCATTAATCAGCGCAGGGCTGCCAAAGGGACTCTGGGACAAGGCCTCTGATGCTATATATGGCATATACCAAAAATAGGGTACCCCATAAAACCCTCCAAGAAAAAACTCCTATCGAAGTATTCCTTCAGAAAGACCCAATTAAGGAATGAGCAAACCTCCGACCCTTTGGACAAAAGGTCATATGCTATAACTATGAAGTTACGGATAAGCTCTCAGCCAGAAGCTACAAAGCACGAATTATTGGATACACACAAACATTCGGTACTTATTGGGTCAGAAAAAACGATAGGAGCTACAAACTTGCCAAATCACCTACCCCAGTGATAGAGGAGTCGGAGTCAGATACCGAAGAAGAACTAGATGGGTCTCCAATATATCAAGTCCCTAAGAACGAAGAACCCCTGGAGGATGAAAAAATACCTGTACCCATGGCACCTAGGCGAAAACGAAACCCCAAAAACGATGAATATTGGGATAGTGTGGTGGACAGGCGGTCAAGCACCCAGGAGCGAAAACCAACAGCAAATATTCAAACCGTTAGCATGGACCCAGATCATCCCACCGACGAACAAGCCCGCAACTCCCCTATCGCAGCTGAATGGGCAAAAGCGAGAGCTAAGGAGCGAGCGCAGCTGGAAAAATATGGGGTGTTCACCAAAGTCGACAAGCTCCCGGAGGAGGTAAAACCAGTTGACACCAAATGGGTCTATACGGTCAAGCGAAAGCCAGATAGAAGTATCGAAAAATACAAGGCTCGGAAGGTAGGGAGGGGGCTCTCCCAAGAAGAAGGGGTATCCTATGATGCAGACCAGACCTTTGCGCAAATGATGAGGCCTGAAACATTCAAAATACTCCTGGTCATAGCTCTACACCGAAATTGGGCAATTCGACAGTGAGATGTGGTAGCTGCATACCTACAAGCACTTCTTCACCATGATGTCTACATTAGTGACATCAATGAAAATGGAGAAACCGAATACTGGAAACTCCACAAAGCCCTGTATGGACTAAAACAGGCTGGCCACGAATAGTATCAAACCTTGAAGGAAATTCTTCGGTCTGCTGGACTAGAACGATGCCTAGGAGATGAAGGCACATATGTTTCAGCTAGCGGCGACCAGATTATTAGCACGCATGTCGATGATTTGATAGGAATCGCCCCTGAGGAAAGCACCCTAGACCGGATAGAACAATCAATTGAAAAAACCATCGAGTTAGAAAAGAGCGGAAGACCTACTAAGGCATTGGGGATCGAATTATCATGGAATAAAGATAACACAGAAGTAATACTAACACAACGTGCATTGATAGAATCGATCCACCAAAGACATAGGAAGAGTGGAACCAAGTCCTCTCTACCACTCGACGAAAGGCACTATGCAGCTCGAATAGCCGACGAAGAACAAGCCCCACAAAAGGAATACCAATCACTTATCGGGGGGCTATTATTCATTGCACGAATGACTCGACCGGAAATCAGCATTTATGTTAACCTACTAGGGAGACGAGCCCAGGATCCATCGATCTACAACCTGGAGGGAGCACGCCGAGTATTGTGACATTTAAAGTCAACACTCCAGGAGGGTATCGTGCTACGAAAGCCCGGCAATCTAGACCTCAAAATATTCTCGGACGCCTCTTACGGAGACAAGGGGGAAACAAGCCGAAGCCAAACAGGAGTCTTGACCACGCTGGGGGAACAGCCAATCGGGTGGTATTCACGACGACAAGATGTAGTAGCCCTGTCGATAACAGAGGCAAAATACATTGCCAATTGCGAAGGAGCCAAGGACTCCAGCTGGACAAGCCAGTTCCTAGCCGAATTGAAAGTACCCTCGGAACGAACACCAGAGCTTTGGACAGACAGCGAAGGAGCAGCCTACCTCAGCCTAACAACCAAGTTCCTCAGATGGAGCCACCATATAGAGCACCGCTTTCATTATATTCGACAGGAAGTGGCGAAAAACAAGCTTGTGGTCAAGGCTATCACTGAGAAGGACAACCCATTGGATATCCTCACCAAAATCACCTCCATGAGTACAGTGAATGCTTGGAAGAGACGATGGATAAAACCGATTGGGTAGAATGGCTAGACTTCCTGGAAAACTATGACGAGACCTCTTGGATCGAAGGATGAAGGCTCGAGCAAGGGAGGGTGTTGTGAATACTCTCGCCTTGGCGTCACGAGGGCTGCAGGCCACAACAGGAAAGTCGTGAACATGGGGACATGCAGTACAAGGGTACCTGATTAGGAAAGTCGTGGAAAAGGCTTTGGGATAAAAGCGTTGGGTTTTCCTTATGTATTCCGTTCTTTTTGATAGTTAGAGCACTGGATCCATAGCCTACAAGCCTATAGCGAATTCTACGATAGCTCTGCGAAATATACTCTTTACTTCTACCAATTCCACAATTCCCACTCATAACCTCGTAATTCTTACAAGACGGTCACGCCATATCGAACACCGTTTCCATTATATCCAACAAGTGAGGAAAGGGAACCTCTGTGTCAAAGCGATACCAGGAATGGAGAATCCTAGCAGACCCGCTGACGAAACTCCTACCAGCACGGAAAATAACGGACTGGATAACGAGATGGACTGGTGGGCTAAGGACGATATGATCGACTTCCTCATGACGCTCGAGCAAAGGAGGGTGTTGGATTTCCTCTCGGTCGATGAATAAGCTGAACCAGGAAACCCGAAACGGAATATGAGCGGTGATTTGAGGAAAGCAACCAAATGGGGAAACTAAGAGGTGGATATCCGCAATAGGAAAGTCTTCGGTAAAAAACAACGAGCATATAGCCAGCGGGATCCTAGGCCTGCGAAATGTATATAGTTTATCCAGAGCATTCAGCATTAGCAAGTCAAGCCATTCGAGTATTCTTAGCTATCAATCTTCTCTCAATAAAGTCTCGTTCCCGCTAGGCGCAACCTCCACAATTCAGCCTACTCATAGCTTGTATTCCTACACTTGGTATTCGCTTCAGCCTTAGATCTCGTACCCAGACTGTTGCTCGTGACTCTTGGCACACGTTGCGGCAGGCCACTATAAGATATTACAGATCTAGATATACCGTAATAATCGGTTAGTAAGTATCGGTACGGGAGCAAACAGTTAGAAAACTACTGTCTTACTCACTCGAGTACTCATGATGTCGGAATTACAGGACATATGTGTTCTCGTGCCCAAACCGATTTATTTTTGTGTGGGAGTAAATTGGGGCATATGATCAATTGCTATAGCCTCTGCGACTCCCAGTGTCATATTGCTAGTGGAAACTCGGTCCCGGGTCTGACCTACGAGTGGTTATTGCTATACCGCACTCCTGAAATAAAGTAGGTTATGACTTAGGCACTGTCTTATTTACAGAGGCAGTACCTGGGTGCAAGCACCTTCGACCTTATTCACAGGCACTACATGTCTTATAAGGTTCTACTGCCCTACTACTAACCAGCTATTACGGTATACCAGTGTTGGAATAACTAATTACGCTGGCGTGGGGCATATATCATGTGAGATGCCGTCGTGAGAGATGCCGTTGTGAGAGATGCTGTTGTGAGAGATGCCGTCGTGAGAGATGTTGTTGTGAGAGATGTTGTCGTAAGAGATGCCGTCGTGAGAGATGCCGTCGTGAGAGATGCCGTCGTGAGAGATGCCGTCGTGAGAGATGCCGTCGTGAGAGATGCCGTCGTGAGAGATGCCGTCGTGGGGAATGTGAGATGCCGTTGGGAAGTGTCGTTTGGACGGGACGAAAAGGGAGTCATTGGGAAGTGTCGTTTGGGTGGTGCAAGGAGCAAATGGAGTGAATATATGATAGATGTATGAGGCAGTGTCTTCGTGGTGGGACAGTCTTGAGTCTTCTATCATTACACGAATTCAATCACCACACTGCGAACAGTGTGATAGTAATCATCGCCCTGCGTAAGAAATAAGTCTTTTGGTCTTCAGTCTTTTGTCTGCGAACAGATTCCGTTATTGAATATGTACTTGCTTCTACATAAGTTGCGTAGCTTGCGCGTTTGCACATATTGCCAAACTGACAGGGATTCGCTCTATGCTACCCAGGTACTACCACAATAGGTGTAGCAAACAAGTTGGCTGACTACCCATTTAGGACACTGTGGGATCTTAGTTTGTTATCTGAATTCTCTTATATCACACCGCTCACCACTGTTCTGCGACACTTCTGACTATTTCACCCTTCCAGAGACTGGAGTTTCATTGAAGACTACGGTAACCCCAAGATATTGTACCCACCTCCCCTTGCACATACAGGTCAAAACCATGTCAAGCTTGGATCTCACAGAAAAGGACATAGCCCTGGGAGAGCACATCTTAGGTCTTGTTAGAGATTGCCTGAGCAAACCAAATGGGCTTCCATTGCAGTGCTCTGAGTACACAGATCTCGCCGAAGTTGAGCCAGCCTGTTTAGCCAACATACTAGAGTTCTTACATGAGCATGAGCAGTTAATTATAACAAGGGTGGAAAGTCAGAGATTGGCCCTGACCGAGAGGGGGGCATACCTAGCCTCTACTGGTACGCCCTTTGCCGCGTGGGCCAAAGAATTTCATAGTAAAGGAACGGTATCCACCCCCAGATTGAAGGTAAGTTCAGTTCCCAGACTAATATCCATTTATATCACAAAAACCAATTATGTAAAGTTCCATAACTGATTATGAGTATATAGGAATTGGCAGATATAGAAGATAATAACTTTGATCGGTTGCTCAAGAGAGCTGTCACTATGAAGCTAGTAGAGAAAAGTAAAGTTGGGCCTAAGGACTCCTTCAAGGTAAAGTATTGTCAAAGTTTTATATATTTGCACTAAATTGTGACTAAGGAAAACAAGAACTGACGACATGGTGGTAGTTGACATCCCCGGCCGCGGAGAGTTATGTTAAACTCGCATCCAATCACGACGACTTCCTGAAATATATTGGATACATCCATAGCCCTAGTTCCATTCTCTCATCCAAGCTTCGGTTTACTATCCAACAGGGTTGGGTCAAGGAGGTTGGCCTCATCGACTATCTCCTCAATCCAGGTCCAGAGTTTCAGCCGATGGTGAACTTTTGCACTTCGTTTTACTCCACTACACCTATAATTACAGGGTATGCCTTCAGTATTCGATGTGAGATTCACAACTAATAATAAATTCGCTAGCAGGAAAATGAATGCAGCTCTATTAGACCAAAATGCAGTCAGCGAGGAGGACCGTAATTACTACATGAAGTGTCAGCTACTGTCTCAAATTGCCTCATCAAAGCCAATCACAACTAAACCTGGCAATGGACGCTTGTTCCCGACAGAATCGGAAATTGCTGCATTTCCAGAGCATGAACGGTATCGGATTCACAAGGGCCTTCCCCTCGCAGACCTTCTCGCCCTATTCATGGTATCAGAGGCAAAAGGCGATGTCTGTGCTATTCACATTGCTTACCCTAAATTAGGCCATGTCAAACTCTATGTAGCAAAAAACCAGGCAACAAAGGCGGATGAAATACACCTCGCAAGACTTGTGGGCTTGTGTCAAGGAGATTTTCTAAGTCGTTGGCCAGATTATCCTGCTTTTAAACAGGCTGGTATGGAACTACTTATAAGCTTTTGTGAGAAAAAGATCAGGAAGCGGCTCAAAGATCTCTCCTGTGAAGTCCTGTTGGCCTTAATTGCAGAATTTGGTCTCGAAAGCCATGAATTGAAGGAGTTCGAAAAGTGGGATGAATTCTTGACGCAAGGGGAAACCGAGAAAGTTGATATCAGGCAGGCGGTCCGAGATATTACAGGGAAACCACTCAAAGAGGGTTCAGGCGACATCGCAGTGCTTTCTTGGGCCGCGAAATGCCAAACAAAAATTGCTACAGTGATCGTGGAAAAATTGAAGTTTATTGCTAGTTCTCTCACGGGAGACGGCCCTGATATTCTTTCTTCCGTTTCACTGTTCTCAGTTATTTCTGGCATTGCAGACAAACTGCACGGCTCTGTGCTGTTTGAAGCGATGCTGGAAAAAAGCGACATGGGGGGTAGGGCAACAGACAAACTGAGGGTCAATCTAGGGAAGGTTGGGGCCTACTCCCATGGCCTGGAACTACTGTACCGAACCTTGTCGGTGCCTGCAAAGTTGGGGAAGGCACCGCTGAAGATGCAGTACCAATTACTAGATTCGCCGCCCAGTATCACGGTGAGGTTTGAGCAATGTGGTAGTTGGTACGACTTTTTGAAGGAATTCTCAAGGAGCTTGGGAGGGGGCTCTCAACCTCTACGCTTGGCGAAACAGGAGTTGGAGGCTGTCTGGAAAGGCCACGGTAAGCATAGTAATTACAACCAACCCACGGACTGAGCTGAGCTAAGACCCCCGATTTTAGGAATGCTGAATGAAGTGCAGCAGGTAAATCTCACATTACATTGTGAGATTCTCCTGGCACAGTTCCTTGAGAATGAGGGAATCAGGAGGGGCGTAATCGGCGTATCTAAGGCTTGTTGCCTGAGTTGTGCGATAGTCCTGAATAAGATGAATATACTCGGTGGGAGGTGGAGGGCATCAGGGACGCACGGCAAGATTTACCCAGGGTTGCTGCCTAGGAATTCTGTGCTAGAGGCTCACATAAAACAGAAGGTAGACGCCATGTTGAGGGATGAACTCGACAAAATCCGATTGGCTATCGAGTCACCGGTGCGGGCGATTAGGCAGGAAGCCGAGGCTATACAAGAAGAACTAGAGGATTTGAGTATGTATAAGTAATAGTTTTTGGTGCTGTTCTTACCTAATGGTTCCTTTGTAACGGAGTGCGTAGTTTCATTATCATGATTTTTATATGGTCTCGTGGAGTATGTTATAGACAACTCATCAGTCTTGACATTAAATCTACTCATTCTGCAATTTTATCTGATTTTTCTGCCTGGGTCGAGCAATTACCCTCAATCCTCTGGGGTGATATGTCCGCGACAAACGCATATGCACGACCCTTCGCTTCATACGTATCTGCCGTTACCCACTGTTTTACACACCCAAGACCCTTTGTATCTGTCATGTTCCGATAAAAGATCCCTGCAACTAGTACAATCCTCTATCCAGCTTCTGTTACCCTGAGCTTAATCTTAGCCACAATTGCAAGATGGACCTCATCAGATAAACTACCTTGTTCTTTCTTTTTTTGTCGGGTTACCGATGCCAGTTGCTTCTACTATTACTATACAATTCATACCACTCTTGAATAGTATTTATATCTACATAATGAACCCTCTACTAGAGGTCTGCTGGTGAGGATTCTCTCACCCAGACTGTGCCTGCCCGACTTCGCTCTTTCTCTAGGAACTCTCGTTCTGCTATAACTAGGCTCTCTTAGCTCATCATCACTCTGCTGAATATTACCCAGGCTCTCCTCTAACCTACACACTCCGCTAAAGGAGCTCCGGTTTGCTCTCTCGCATCTAAATTTACCTATCCAGTTTCTTTCTCTTAAACCTTATATATTAATACAGTTGTGAAGGAGGTACTTGACCGGGCGAAATAGAAGAGAAGGGCCTGAGGAGCAGAAACGAGTAACTGGAAAGGGCTCATCACGAAAAAACAAAACGTAAGCCATTAACTCTTTATTATCCGCTTCTCTCCACCTATCCCTACGCCTCAAGTTCACTATACATAACCCCTAAGAGTGGCCACATGGTACTTTATACAGTGGTTCCCATGGTTTTTCCAACATTGTACCGTAAATTATCCATCGTGGCCTTAGGCTTATCCTAGTATCCTTTACTATCCACCATAGCTGTCCCACGCACTCTAAAGCCATGGACCCTCTCTATGGTACATATTATGTACTGTGGTGGCCACTATTGTGAAGATACACAGTCATACGCGGAAAGTCTTGGACGAGGTTGCAGTTTGATACAAGTCGGAGGCGGCTATTCAATCCGAGCACTACAGCGTCAATTAACACGACTAATTCTCGAAGACTTCCCGCATGTGACCATATAGGCGAGTTTGTACAAGCGATTACGGTAATATTTCCAATTGGAATTCTGCACAAAGGTCGTTCATTACGCAGCCGGGGCTCTGCACTATTGCGGAGGAATCCGATCCCGGCCAAACACAACAACACAATTCCAAATAATAGGATAGGAATTCGGGAAACCTGCGGTTGTTTTTCCGGAATGGCGCCCACCTGCAACTCTGACTCCAGTAGTAATGCGCCTGCTCCTGGACTCTTTGTCTATACCAAAGACATGCCCATAATAACCAGCTTTGGGTTTGTAAATGGATAAGAGGCAACAGTGGTTGACGCAGTACTAGACGAGACCTCAAATGTGTACCCCCTTCCACCTACAAATGCCCCCATCGTCATTATTGAAAATGTCTGCTTGTGAAGTTCCCAGAAACAACCAAGCATCAGTGCGTCTTCCACACCTCAAGGACCATCGACAATAGCGACACGAGGAAACGTGAGGAAACCAATAGGCTCAGGCGAATTGTGGAAAACTGCTAATCAAATTATTTAGCCGAACGGAGAAGGATCCTCACCGCCTAGCCAATGTTTGTCACAGTTCAGCGAAATACTCCTAAGTTCCTCGCCACTGAGAAGTTCACCTCCATAGCCTTTGGTGATTCCATCAAACTGAGTGAAGCTCTGATTTCTGTGTCCACCTTGCCTTCCCCACTTCGGTGCATAGTGATTTTGCACTTCCTTCAGACATAGTGAACTTCTCAGTTAAATTTGCCTCTGCTGTTTCCAATTTATATATTCTGCCTATCTTCGTCAGGGGAACTGTAACGCCCTGGTGTTCCAACCTGTTTCGATTTCTCCCAATTGATGCATTGGACTAGGCAGAATATATAAATTGGAAACAGCAGAGAAAAATTTAACTGAGGTAGACTGGCATGTAAGGTATGGGCACCTTCCTTTCCCTGCTTTTCTCAATGTACCTAAGGTACCGAGATTTCGCTCCATCTGTCACGTATTCAATGCGAAGAATATATTCTGGCCAAACCAACAAAACCAATATCGCCAGCCAGTAATTAGATTCACACTACCAAGGTTAGTGAATTAATTCATAGCGATATCTGTGGACCAATGTCAGTGGAAAGCTTCTCGCGATTTGCCATCACAGCCAGGATTCGTGGAAAATCATATGAGCAATCTGGAGCCAAGGTCCAACAACTCCACACAGACCATGGTAGTGAATATCATTCCAAGGAATTCCTGAGATGGCTCAAGGAGCAGGGAGTTGCACTGAGACCAACAGTGGCCTACCATAGTGAAACAAATGCTGTGGCAGAACGCTTCAACCGAACTATCATAACGATGATTCGCGCCAATCTAAGCAGGCTCCCAAAGGTCATGTGGGAACTGGCGCTTGAATACTCTACCTTTATAAAAAATTGTATTCCACACAGTGCTATACAGGCTGCACCCATCGAAAGAGCCATACCATCAATCAGTGTTACCAAACAATGCAAGCTTTTTAGGCCATTTGGCGAGCAAGCCTACATCCATACCTAGTAGGAAGGCAAACTGCAAAACAGGGTGCAAACAGCTAGAGTCGTGGGATTTACACCCACCTATGGAATATACAAATTGATTTTGCCTAATCAACGAGTGGCACCAGCCATCATGAAGGCAAATGAACGTCCAGCCACCCAAGCCCTCCCAGAAGAGCTGGCTGTACATACTCCAGCGTTACATGCGCACACATCAGTATCGAGGGAACATACCCTCTCCATATTTAATTTCAAATCTTTTTATAAATTAATAAATTTAGTGAATGAATGTCATTCTCTTTGCCACTCATGGTTTGAGGACATCAACCCGGCCTCGGTATACAGAGCTACCTATGTATCCACAATTGACTACAAGTTTCAGCTTCTCTACATGAAATACCTCAGCCAGTGTTCTCCATCTCACTTCAGGGTAACTGTCATAACTAATCCGCCAGGGGTCATTGCTCAGAGCATTGAGATCAACACATAGCCAAATCACTCAAATCCTCTAGTTCTTCTTGTATAGCCTCGGCTTCCTGCCTAATCGCCCGCACCGGTGACTCGATAGCCAACCAGATTTTGTCGAGTTCATCCCTCAACATGGCGTCTACCCTCTGTTTTATGTGAGCCTCTAGCACAGAATTCCTAGGCAGCATCCCCGGGTAAACCTTGCCGTGCATCCCTGATGCCCTCCATCTCCCGCCGAGTATATTCATCTCATTCAGGACTATCGCGCAACTCAGACAACAAGCCTTAGATACGCCGATTACACCCCTCCTGATTCCCTCATTCTCAAGGAACTGTGCCAGGAGAATCTCAAAATGTAATGTGGGATTTACTTGCTGCACTTCATTCAGCATTCCTAAAATCGGGGGTCTTAGCTCAGCTCAGTCCATGAATCGGTTGCAATTACTATGCTTACCGTGGCCTTTCCAGACAGCCTCCAACTCCTGTTTCGCCACCGTCATACTGGGCGGCGAATCTAGTAATTGGTACCGCATCTTCAGCGGTGCCTTCTCCAACTTTGCAGGCACCAACAAGGTTCGGTACAGTAGTTCCAGGCCATGGGAATAGGCCCCAACCTTCCCTAGATTGACCCTCAATTTGTCTGTTGCCCTACCCCCCATGTCGCTTTTTTCCAGCATCGCTTCAAACAGCGCAGAGCCGTGCAGTTTGTTCGCAACGCCAGAAAAAAACGAGAACAGTGAAACGGAAGAAAGAATATCAGGGCCGTCTCCCACGAGAGAACTAGCAATTCACTTCAATTTTTCCACGATCACTGTAGCAATTTTTGTTTGGCGTTTCGCGGCCCAAGAAAGCACTGCGATGTCGCCTGAACCCCCACTGGGTGCCAGGTTTGCCTAGACACCGTGTACACCAACACTTCCCCCCAAACCGCACACAACGATCAAATCAACAATTATGCTCCTGGTAAACTTCTCAGGGCCAATAAACTAAACACCAAACTGTAGTTGAGGCTCATATCACTGTAAGCAACCATTTAATACTCTTCCTTTTGTCCCAGCGCTCTCTCAGGGAATCGAACTTGTGCTCCATGCGCACCGGGCTCATAACCTGTTGGAGAGTATTACCGCTAGGGCAAAACGTGATCACTGGGTGCCAGGTTTGCCTAGACACTGATGGTATACTGTACACCAACATGAAGGAGTCCTTCTCTTGAGCAACCGACCAATGATGAGGCAATTTGAGACAGTAGCTGACACTTCATGTAGTAATTACGGTCCTCCTCGCTGACTGCATTTGTTGGAATAACTAATCACGCTGGCGTGGGGAATATCATGTGAGATGCTGTCGTGAGAGATGCCGTCGTGGGGAATGTGAGATGCCGTTGGAAAGTGTCGTTTGGGTGGTGCAAGGAGAAAACGGAACGAATGAATGATGTATGAGGCAGTGTCTTCGTGGTGGAGGGGGCAGTCTTTAGTCTTCAGTCAGCGAACAGATTCTGTTATTGAATATATTCATTCACTGGTCTCCCGCGGTGACCCAAGTGAACCAGCTCTCTAATATCAGATGACATGGGAATCGGTGATTCCTACAGCATTTTGGTCTAATAGAGCGCCGCGCTAAGCGTAACGTCTGGTTCGAGACTGCTTAGGTCCAACTTTACTTTTCTCTACTAGCTTCATAGTGACAGCTCTCTTGAGCAACCGACCAAAGTTATTATCTTCTTATATCTGCCCATTCCTATATGCTCATAATCAGTTATGGAACTTTACATAATTGGTTTTGGTGATATAAATGGATATTAGTCTGGGAACTGAACTTACCTTCAATCTGGGGGTGGATACCGTTCCTTTACTATGAAATTCTTTGGCCCACGCAGCAAAGGGTGTACCAGTAGAGGCTAGGTATGCCCCCCTCGGTCAGGGCCAATCTCTGACTTTCCACCCTTGTTATAATTAACTGCTCATGCTCATGTAAGAGCTCTAATATGTTGGCTAAACAGGCTGGCTCAACTTCGGCGAGATCTGTGTACTCAGAGCACTGCAATGGAAGCCCATCTGGTCTGCTCAGGCAATCTCTAACAAGACCTAAGATGTGCTTTCCCAGGGCTATGTCAGGCCTTGCGATCCGAAGCTTTTCTGTGAGATCCAAGCTTGACATGGTTTTAGATGTCTAGACCTACTTCGATCACTGACAACTGTATGTGCAAGGGGAGGTGGGTACAATATCTTGGGGTTACCGTAGTCTTCAGTGAAACCCCAGTCTCTGGAAGGGTGAATAGTCAGAAGTGCCGTAGAACAGTGGTGAGCGGTGTGAGATAGGAGAGGCGATATGAAATTGTTTCAAATTCAGTACTCTAGTGCAGGATTAGTCTGGTTGGCACAAGCCGCTCTCTCCGTGTGCAGGATAAAAAATTAAGTGTCCTAAAAGGGTAGTCAGTCAACTTGTGCTACACTTATTGTGGTAATACCTGGGTAACATAGAGCGAACCCAATTGTATCCCTGTCAGCTTGGCAATCTTTTGCTTCTAATCCTTTACAACTGTTGAAACATGTGCTAGCGCACTTTACACTCCACCACATACTGAACTACGTGAAGCCTTACATGCTGAAGTTAATCATGTATTCACGCCACATATATGAGAAGCATGTGTTACCTATTCCCCATGTATATATAGGTAGCTGGATAGCTCACATAGAACTACAAGTCAAGTCACTCAATTCACACAGCTCATTACGTTCCATAAGTCTGTTTGACATTTGCTGAAGCTATTTAGGTGATACGACAGTGGTACTTTCGGGTCGGTCATGGCATGGGATTTGAGACAGGCGCGTGATAGTGGTGGGAGTGGCAGGGAGTCATGGTGTATCTATGGCGTTACTTAGGAACTTCGTATATAGAGGTTACCAGTACCGAGCTGGACTGTGTTAGGGACAGGAGAGGGTGTAGAGGGTGGATTCGAGACTACTTACTGCGAGATGTAGCAGCCGTTGTGGAGATAGAGGAGGTCGAACCGCGAGGGGCGATTGCCTCGTGAAGTTGAGCTTGTTTATGATAATCCATGTTGTGACGTAGGTATATACAATCATATCTAGTAGCACTTGTAGCTTGCTACAGTCAGCATTGCTGACTGTGTTAAGTGTAGATCTCTTCCATATTTGGCATGGCTGCTCTGTCGAAACGTGTCAGCGGAGTATTCGGAGTTCGGAGTAAGTCTGCTGTTGCTGCTGCTGTTGGGTGGGGAACATAAAGTACTTAAGCTCCGCACCCTCTCTGGCCTCCCTGGTTCCCCATCCGCCGGCATTTTTTCACCCACAAGCCCCGGGCCCCGATACCAGCTAACTTGATATACTGTAGTCATTCTCACCACTTAGTAATCTACTCAAATGGCTGCAATGGAAGCGATCCGCTCTGCGAATAAAGCGTTCCAGGAGACTCCAGAGGCGAGGGGATTAGTAGGGTTGTTTGGTAGGCTCAAGCTTTGATCCATTTCGAATTTGTTATACACATGGCGCTCAGTGCTTGCTTTGGTACCCAAAGGCTGCATAGTACTTCTTCTTGTTGCCAATCTGTATATCATTGACAGAATCCCTGCCGTTTCTCTCAATCGGTCTCACCAGCTAACCTCTCCGCCCTCCCTCCCTCACAGTCGGTGCCACCTCTGGTATCGCCCTTCGCACCGTCAAAACTTTTGCCACACACACACACTCCCCTAAAATCTACTTTACTGGCCGCTCGGCTACTGCTGCGGACAGCCTCATCAATGAGACTCGCTCACTCAACCCTAGTGCCGAGATATTCTTCATCCAAACCCCCGACCTCACCACTCTTGCCGCGCATGACACCCTTGCAGATGAATTCCTGAAAAAGGAAACTAAGCTCGATGTGTTGGTTATGAGTGCAGGGTACTTGACCCTGAAGGGAAGAGATGAAAATGAAGAAGGGCTTGATAGAAAAATGACAATCAATTATTACGGGAGGATGAGATTACTACTTAGTCTCTTACCGAGTCTGAGGATCGCTGCAAGGGAGAACGGAGAAGGGGGGTTCAAGCCCAGTGTATTATCAATCCTCGCTGCCGGAAGGGAGAGTGCAGCGATAACAAAGACATTAATGGAGGAAGGAAACCTCGACTTGAGTAAACCCGGTACCTTCTCACCAGGCAACTGTGAGAGGGTAACTATGAGTAGCAGCTCCCTCACCCTCGAAGAACTCTCTCTCCGCGAGAAAAATATCCGCTTCACACACGTCTACCCTGGGGTCGTAGCCGGCACTGGCATTATGCGTGAGGTTCCACCTATTCTCAGAGGGGTCTGGAGTGTGTTGGGGCCTGTGGTGGGGATGGTGGCGGGGGCTAAAGCAGAGGATGTTGGGGAGGGGATATTTTCGCTCTTGCATAGCGGGGGGAAGGAAGGAGGGAACTTGTTTTTAGGACAGTGGGATGGGGCAGGGAAGGATTTTAGAAAGGCGAAGTTTGCGGGGTGTAAGAGCCAGGAGGAATGGGATAAAGAGAGGGATAGTTTGAGGCAGGGGGTGTGGACGTGGTTGGGGCAGGTTATGGGGAGGGTGAAGAGCGAGAGGATCAATGGGCTGGGGTTGTGGAGTGTGGAGCAGTAGTGTGGGCAGAGCAGATGGTCGGGTACTAAGGGGTGGGATTGAGCTCTGGAGTAATGGTTTTTGGCGCTGGTTCTTACCTAATGGTTCCTTTGTAACGGAGTGCGTAGTTTCATTATCATGGTTTTTATATGGTCTCGTGCAGTATGTTATGGACAACCCATCAGTCTTGACATTCATCTACTCATTCTGCAATTTATCTGATTTTTCTGCCCGGGTCGAACAGTTACCCTCAATCCTCCGGGGTGATACTCCGCGATATGCATGATCCTTCGCTTCATGCGTATCTGTCGTTACCCACTGTTTATACTGTTCTCGTGCCAAGACCCTTTGTATCTGTCGTGTAATTACCTATTCAAGGCTATGACATCCGGTAAAGATCTTTCCCTGCGACTAGTACAATCCTCCATCCAGCTTCTGTTACCCTGAGCTTAAAGGCAGCCAAATTCCACATGTTGGACTCTCCCTCGTAGGAATTGCAAGGTGAACCTCGCCAGATAAACTACCTTATTCTTTCCTTTCTTGTTGGGTTACCGATGCCACAATTCGTACCACTCTTGAATAGTATTTATACCTACATAATGAACCCTCTACTAGAGGTCTGCTGGTGAGGATTCTCTCACCCAGACTGTGCCTGCCCGACTTCACTCTTTCTCTAGAAACCCTCGCTCTGCTATAACTAGGCTCTCTTAGCTCATCATCACTCTGCTGAATATTACCCAGGCTCTCCTCTAATCTAGACTCTCCGCTAAAGGAGCTCAGGTTTGCTCTCTCGCACCTAAATTTACCTATCCAATTTCTTTCTCTTAAACCCTATATATTAATACCAGTTGTGAAGGAAATTCATCACGAAAAAAAAAACATAAGCCATCAACTCTTTATTATCCACTTCTCTCCACCTATCACCTATCCCTACGCCTCCAGTTCACTATACATAACCCCTATGAAGAGTGGCCACATGGTACTTTATACAGTACAGTGCTTCCCATAGTTTTTCCAACATTGTACCGTAAATTATCCGTTGTGGCCTTAGGCTTATCCTATGATCCTTTACTATCCACAATAGCACTCTAAAGCCATGGACCCTCTCTATGGTACATATTATGTACTGTGAGGTGGTCACTATTGTGAAGATACACAGTCATACGCGGAAAGTCTTGGACGAGGTTGCAGTTTGATACAGGTCGGAGGCGGCTATTCAATCCGAGCACTACAGCGTCAATTAACACGGCTAATTCTCAAAGACTTGACCATATAGGCGAGTTTGCACAAGCGATTAATATTACAAAGGTCGCTCATTAGTCTATCGGACGCAGCCGGAGCTCTGCTGTATATATTGCGGAGGAATCCGATCCCGGCCAAACGCAACAAATAATAGGATAGGAATTCGTGGTTGTTTTCCCAGAATGGCAACTGCTGACTCCAGTAGTAGTAATGCTCCTGGTCCTGGACTCTTTGTCTATACCAAAGAACATGCCCATAATAACCAGCTTTGTGGTTGTAAATGGATAAGAGGCAACAGTGGTTGACGCAGTACTAGACGAGACCTCAAATGTGTACCCCCTTCCACCTACAATGCCCCCCCATCATCATTATTGATAATGTCTGCTTGTCAGGTCACCACATGCAAAACACTCACAGCTCCCTAATCTTGGCGATGGCATCTTACCACAGAGCTTCGGTATCAAGGTTAAGATAACGGTGATGCTGTCCCGCAGGCTATATTTTTTTGCATGACCTGGTGATTCACTTAGCGGCAAACATGGAGAGACTGCAGGAATTACTGTCCATAACTGCTATAATACTACTAGTTGTAAGAATACAGGGAATTATTAAGATATTAAGATATATGCTATGGTTGAACAGAACTCTAATCCATATCCTGTATCAATGATGGCTTTCTATACACATGACGCCAAGGCAAATATCAACCAACTACCAGATTAAGGGACCCTTTCAGCACGAGACTATGATACCTTTCACTATAAAAAATGGTAAAAATGGTATAAAAAAAAAACTGCTGCAACTGCCTGCTCACCTCCAGACTCCACGTCCTCCATATTTGTGGCGTCTGGTTTAGGTATAAGATCAAAGAGATCAAGCTTCTCAGGCGACAGCATTCTCTATCCTTGCCCCAATATTGGCTGTTGCCCTTGCTCCAGAGCAAGCAGGAGACAGTTCGCTACTGCAATATCTTTCATCCTACATCTACCGTGGTATGGCCTCTCTCCACCACCTGCAAGGTATCATCCATCACAGCAACAACACCACAATAAAACCCAAGCTAATCTTTCCAATGCCCACCTTGCCAGCCATAGAAAATGCCAACACCCTCCCAGTCCGTAGAAAGCACCGCTGCTGGATAGTTGAATAAGGCATTGGTTGCTAATAACTGCAAGACTGCTTGTTTGCAACACAATGAAATTGCATATTCCCATTTTCCGGTCGTGAGATATGAATGTTGAGCCAATTTAAGCACTTGCCCATCTATGCACCCTCCTTCCCTGCGCCCCAGCCAAACTCCACAGGTTTTCTACCCACAGGCAGGACCTCAAAGTCCACGATTATCCAGAAGTAGCTCGGCAGACTGTTGCCCAGTACAAGAGACTCGATACTTGGCGGAATACTAAAGAAGGTAGGTCAGCGAAAAACAAGAAGTATTTGACTCCTTTGACATTTTCGTCCATTGCCCTGAACACATCCAAAATTGCTGTGTGGATACATCTTATTGACCTAGTCTGTTATCAATGGACTTGTCTGGTTTGATTTAAGTTTTTTGTGCTCAGACTTTGACTTGATTTCGTGTAGACTCTGATGCTATTTCTGCAGCACCAACTTGTCAGCATAAAACATTGGTTATAGTAGCATTGTTTTGTGGTAAGAAATCTGCCTAATGGCCCTATCAGATCACTTGGGAGGTCAACCACCTCCTTCTTGTGAGGCATTCTGATAGTTGAGGTGGGAGTGAACCACTTTAGAGGGTCTAGGCAGATGCTTTGGCGCAATTGTGGGGTAGCCCAAGCTCAGGAAAAAAAAAAAAAAGAGCCATCCACACCAAGGTGATCCCCTGGGCGAATTTGCTTTTTGATCTTCTGACGTGGTATCTTTTTTGCCGCTCATTTGTTAGACTACATAGCCCGGCTGCACAACCCCTCGTAGATGTGTCTTGACCACTTACTGGTAGTTGCTTGCCGGGTCAAACGTGCAGTAGGGCCTGCCGGGGATTTTCCCCCCTTCTCGAACAAACGGAAAGTACCATACAACCCGCCTCGGGGCGCCGAAAATGTATCCTCGGTACCCGTTTCCCGCTACATTAGCTGCAGAGCTGGAACACAACCAATAAAGATCTATAAAGCTACATCACCCAGTCATCGTAGGGGTAAATTATGTACCCATCGTAGCGGGACAAATGAAGGCCATAATGAGAAGATTAGCCCGAATACATATACATGGTATATGTACAGTCTGGTTGCTCTGGCATCCCAATTCCATGGGTTGGCTTAGCGAGCTGTGCCGCTGCCAGTGGCGAGTGTTGGTGGGTGTCAGATACCGGTAGTCTTGTTGCGCAACCCCTCATAGTAACCGATATATCAGCAACAGCCTCATCGCTCTGGGGACGAGCTCAAGACGTATGACTGGGGTTTTTCTCTCCAGTTTCTTTGATACGTTGTAGGTGACCAACTCCCCTTTCAACAGTCATATGGCTGGTGTCTCGCGCCCTCAGTGTGGAGGAGCAGCAGGAGCTCAGCCGCACTGTAGGGTAATATATTTTCATACCCTAGCTATATTGCAGATCAGGAGAGGGGTACATGGCAAGAGAATCATATGACATACCATGTATACCATACGGTTATGCTCGGTTGAATCAGTCGCGGGGTTTCATCCCAAGGTCACTAGGTAAAAAGCACTTTCCAATAAAAAGAAAACTGTACCCCATATACGCCCCCCACCCCCGTGATAAGCTGCGTACCTGCGCCTAGATTCACAACTCTAGGGTACTTATGTATACGTAACGGTAAATATACATATTCGTATTCTGGCTGCCTCTTAACGGCCAATGGCCGTGATATTGGCTGATGCTGTCTCGATCTCGTGATGGTTATGTTATTTGCTTATTGTCAATTTGAACATTGACATGGGGTAAGGACTAGGGCTCCTCCATAACCCCGAAATGCTGCCTAGGAGCCTCTCCGGCCCACCAACAGTCGTTGGGATGCCTAGCCATGATATAGCCCGCGCACATTTCTCCGACTCCAGTATGAGACTACTGACTACTCAAACAAGTAAGTCCCTTTTATGTTTCACCATGTCATGACGGGATGATCATACTTTACACATCATGGTCACGGAACGTGCGGAACGTGCGCAATATAACTATCACCAAGCCAGGTGGACGGTCTATGTATAAAAGGTGCAAACAAATTAATTTGTACCATCGGAACATCCACCACAAAATGGTTAGAGGGAAAAACTTCAGAAGAAGGGGATTTCGCATTCGGCGATTATAAGCGGAAGGGGGAAAGGTAATTGCCTGTTCGCCGATGCGCAACGCTCAATGCAAATGGAGTACGAAGCCATCGCAACCTGTGCTGACACCAGAGTCATAATCATTGAATTTAACGGATCTAGGACTCTTCCTTACTTGCATTGGGTCAATAGTAGCCCATAATTTATCAGGATTGAAGCTCTCCTATGTCGACCTGTCTATCCTACCTGCAAGGGTTCGCTAATCCAATGAACAAACTTGTCAAGCAGAAAGATATATAGTCTTGTGCGTTGCCCTGGAGCAAAAAATTACATAGACTCATGCGTTACATAACCGAACTCTATATTACATGGCTAAATAGAACAAAAGTGTGGGGTGCAGTATAAACGATTTCGTGGAGCCCGGGGACAAGGTGCAACAAGACTAGGAGACAAGATCATATCTCGAGGTGGGATAATCTCCGTGATCCTGGGGCCGTGATATCGATAGACCTAAGTTTAACTGTGACTGGGGGAGTAAAAGTAATCAGGGGTATCCTACAATCTATGGGTAAGGGCAAAATTGTTGCTAATTTGACTCAAGCTGGTGCATTATGCAACATTAATGTACTTAGTCCAAGTAGGTGGGTATATATAATTTCATTGTTGCTATCTTTGCCCACATGTTGTGTAAGGGGCAGGGGTATGGTGTTTATGATCCACCTAATTTACCAACTATGGATGTATTTTTGGTTCATGTTGTTGTGTTATAGACCTAAATTTGCCCGTTTCTGTTGTATTTTCCCTAAATCCCCGTCGATTAATGAGGGCTAGACTCTCTCAACACATTACCAATCTCGAAACACAACACACTGAAGTCTCCAAGGTCTTACTCACTGGTCTGGCAGGTTGGTTCCACTTAGCTAAGAGGCGAGCCACATAACCCCCCTCCCTCACCTACCCCTTGATACCCTTGTACTTTAAACCGGATCTGTGACATGGGTAGGAAACCTCCGCTAAAGCACAAAAATACCTTAAGCACGCCCAACGCGCAAGCACTGCAGCGGAGTCAAGGCATAGCAGCTTGCTTGCCGCCACATTTCATCCCCACGATGCGATGCATCATATATTTTAGGGTATCAGAAAAAAATCAAATCTATGTAGCGTAGGAAAATAAGTTCGGTTGTACTTCCTGGTCGTAGCTGGACCCGAGCGACCCGAGACAGAAGACAAGAGACTTGCTTGCACCGTCAATGTGGATGTGGGTGTTATGTGTGTCGGATGATTGACGTTGCTTTTTCACCTCTGCACAGCTGTGCTTTGACTCCATGCCCTTGACTTGTCGATTGGAAGACAGGCAGTCTAGAGCCTAAGGCAGCAGTGATTGCCACCGCCTATCAAATCTTGTTTTTGCGATGAAACCTGAAGCTGTTAAGCTGTGGCTGCGGCACAATACGGTCATTAAGTAAAGGACTCAACGAATGCTGAGTCTAAAAGCAAACATGGTACTCACGCCACCCACTTTGCGCAATTGCGCCTCAGCATGTTGGGCATTAATCTCATCTGGTATGTGAACAGAAAGCATGAAGCATGCCGCTATTTTTGATCTCTTTAAAACTGCATGTGGCTTTTGGGTAGAGGGCAAATCGAAGGGGATATTAACAAGATGTACCAAACGATGAGATAAAAAATTCCAATAGTACGAAAACACCAATAATCACAAAGTATCCGTGCCCGCCTCATGCAATTCATATGGGGCAGACAATAGCTCCGCATCCCATGACCCAAAGCCCAACCACCCAAGACCTGACCAGCGTAGTAGAACCGTATTACTAGTAGTGTACAAGAAGTTTTTGCACCATTTCCCGTTCCCAGTACCAAATGCCGGCCGATCTTGTACCCATGAAAATCAAGAGAAACCCAAACAATGATGAAAGTAAACAAAAAGGAGAAAATTGACACCCAAGGTCATGAAATCAAAATAGCAAAACCAATGGTGAGGTCCCAAGTACATCCAGCAAGAACCATCCGCAAAATTTCCAAATAGCAGCCCAAACGAAGCTGAGGCAAGTTGTAAAGGAAGATGAAAGGCCATCTATGTGAACCAAGGATTTCCCCAACACGGTTGTGCCTGGGCCCATATGCAAAAAGATATCGTTAAAAAAACAGGCAGCTGCCTGAGGTATTAAAAAAATCAGACCGGACCCTAGTACCCGTAACACTGTAAAGCACAGAAAGGGTATTTGAGAAGAATGCAATGTGAAAAAAGAAAAAAAAGCACTATCAATTGGTGGTCTGGTTTCTGTGAACCTTCTTGTGCCTCCTGAGGTTTGAAACGACGGAGAATTTGCGGCCACATCCTTCTACTTCACAGGAGAATGCTAAATGAGACGGTTAGTAAGTAGAACCCCGGGGTGAGAGATTGGATGAGTGAAAACATACGCTTTTCTCCTGTATGGCTATATGTATGTGTGAGCAGGGAGCTGGGCCTAGTGAAGCGCTTATCGCAAATCTTGCACCTATGCTTCTTTTGTGTGCTAGAAGTTGTCTTGGAGCTGAATATGCTCATCATGCTCTGTGCACCGTTGGTGGGTGTGTTGCTTGATATGTAGCCAGCAGGCCTGGGGAGAGTTCGAGAAACAGACTCTGTTGGGGTTTCACCCGAGCTGATATCCGTAGCAGAGGAATCCACAGATCCATAGTATGGGTGGTAAGAGCCTGCTGAAGAAATTGACGAATTAGTAGAATGGGCTGAGTTGTAGTAGTTGTCCTGACGGTTACGGGCATTTCGGGCGCCCGATTGACTCATAGCAAGCATACCACGCGCAGAATCAATAGCATCGGTGAAGTTTTCATGTCGTAAATTCGAGTATGTTGGTGCAGTTGCAGCATTTATACCACGCCAGTCAATCATGGAGTTCTGCCTTTGACGAGCAACCTCAACCGGCGTCCCCAGGAATGTGGATGATGGTACTGAAGGAGTTGACATCCTCCTGCCCTCATTAGCGAGATATGAAACCCGATTCACTGGGTTTGATGTGAAGTCAAACATCGTAGGCCCTCCGAGGGTAGTAACTGGGAATGAGTTTGCAGTTGGTGAAGCTGCTGATGATTCAGGCATGCTGTGATCTCCTGTATAGGCGTTGGTCTGTGAGAACATCTCAGCTGAGAAATATGGTGGAGCCATCTGGCGATCAGTATTTGCGGCTGCAGCATTCATTGAAGGGTAATGTGACATCGATGCTGCTCGCTCCTGCCGGAGGAAGCTTCCATCAGGAGCTAATGTAGTAGGCAATAATTGTGCAGATGAGGTAGCAGTGCTCTGGGGGAAAGGGTTTGTAAATTGAATGCCCATAGAGTTGGGGTAGTAAGATGAAAGTCGAGACATGGTGACAAGGTTGTAGTTGATTTTCGGACGTTTAAGGGCTTCTGGATCATTAGCGACTGTCCGCGGAATGAAAGGGATAAGCACAGAGGGAATCCTACTGTCAAAAGTAATCGATCGTCAAGCTCAACCGTGCGTATGGCGAAATGCCCACTTGATAACTGAATGTAGGCAAGATGAGACAGGAAGCACCGATGTCAGTAAGGAGTGTGACGCGGTGTCCAGTACAAGTCACAAGTGAAAGATGTGGAATCGGCAGAACGATCGTCGGGTTCGGGGACAAGAGCTTCTTTCAATATGAATGGGGGTGAACGATATAGCGATTTCCGTGACGTCTCGTCGTCTCGTTAGAGGGATGAAGGTCGATCACAAAAAACGGCGCGGCGAGGGTTTAAGAATAAGTGGATTTGGGGGGGGGGGGGGTGGGTGTGGGGGGGGGGTTTGGGGGTTGTGTTTGG
>Ga0307514_10001745_pt1 | contig 24847 bp, 10 predicted proteins | sample 16_EM_MG_FD_203088 | JGI IMG/M metagenome (GOLD analysis project Ga0307514, IMG submission 203088) | Populus trichocarpa ectomycorrhiza microbial communities from riparian zone in the Pacific Northwest, United States - 16_EM | ecosystem: Host-associated > Plants > Roots > Unclassified | place... | reverse complement strand
CGAGTCATAAAACCAGGTTAACCTCATAAAAAGCAAATCACAAAGTTTAATTCTCAATCAGTCCGATATTAAAGGATGAGATTAAAAAGAAAAATCAATTAAAAAATATCACAAAAATTACTCGGGTAAATTCATCAAACTCATGATTGGGCCCATGAGACTGAGATAATCTCATAAAAAAATAAAAAAACAACCTGATTTGACCTGGGTTAACCTGTCAAATCTGCGACTTTGGTCATGCGACTAAAATAACCCCATAAAGAGCAAATCAAAACAAATTATGAAGTTCAATTCTCAATCGATCATGTCTGATCGAATATTGAACGATAAAATTTTAATTAAAAAAATGACAAAAAAAAATCAAGACAACTCTAGTTATAAGGTCAAGATAATCCAATAAAAGCAAGCCAGAACAAATCATGAAGTCTCATTCTCAATCAAACATAATATTAAATGATGAAATTGAAAAAAAAAAATTAAGTCAATCGGGTTAACCCGCGACCTGGGACATGAGTCGAGGAACTCGATAAGAAATAAATTCAATATTAAAGGACTCGTGACTTGAATCATGAAACCGAAATAACATCATAGAAAGAATAAAAAAACAACTTGATTTAACAAAGATTAAAATGTCAAACTCCGCTATCCTAGTCATGAGACTAAAATATCCTTATATAAAACAAATCAACGTAAAACTTAATTTTCAATCAACTCAATGTTGAATGATCAAATTTAAAAAAAAAAAAACATAAAAACAACTTGAATCAACTCAGGTTAACTCATTAAACAATTAAAATAATATAAAAAGCAAATAAAACAAATCACAAAACTTAATTCATAATCAATTTAATATCAAATGATAAGATTAAAAAATATATATAATTAAAAAAATACAAATCAATTAGATTAACCCATCAAACCTACCATCTAAGAAGTAACCAAATAAAAAATAAATCTAATAATAAATAATGAAATTAAAAATATATTATTTAAAAAAAAATAAAAGGAAAAAAAGAAGCATTATTCATTATAGGGGTACGATAAAACCCCTCTTTTAGTTTTTTTTACGTACAAAGCACTTAGTTTGACGTGAATAAAGTTTTAATTTGAATAAAAAAAACATTAATTCATTTAAACTCAGTTAACCTATCTAATTCAATCTATACTTAATTGGGTCAACACCAATAAAAAATTTTAAAAAATAAATAAAACAAATCTATTTTAATAAAAATAGGAATCCAATAACTTTTTCAATTAAAAATATATTAACATGATATTTTATATATTTTTTTAATATGAGCATCAATTTAATACTTCAAAAACAAATCGAACCAAAAACCAAACTCTCTAAACCTGCCTTTTGTAAGTCATACCCCAGGTCGAGTCTAGTCCCCTTTTTTTATGAGGAATGCAAATCAGTAAGCCTTGAACAAATAAAAAAAGAGGTATTTTTTTTTCATCTAGCCCGTCCCTAGTTTATTTGCTTGTTTTTGCCAAGCAGTTGATTCTTTCTCGGGCCAATGGAGCACGAAACATGATTAAGCACGATTCCATGAACAAGCATTTGCCGCGCTCGTGCCATGCCAGTGCATTACTGGGCACTGATCAGTACTTTTTTTTTTTCCTTTGAAGACTCAACCTATCAATAACCAAACAATGCTTAGCTCGATGATGCCCGCTTAACAGTGGTGCGGGGTTAGGGTTTGAGACTGCTCTTGCGATGGAGCCCAAACAACAGTAATATTAATAAAAGTTTGCGGACCAAAGTGCTCATCTGACCTGTGACGTTAATACGAGATCAAGATTGAACCATATCTACCCAATATTCAACCACCATATACGAGATAAAGCTTGATGAGTTCAACAGCTAGACTGAAGGAGAATGACGGACACTTAGGATCAAAAATCATACCTGATTGACTTAGCAGGGATGAGATACAAAATGGTAATTTGATACACTTGTTCTCTTCTTTTCTTTTTTTGGCTTTTTTTCCTCCTTACATTTCTGCAGAAGAGAATACACAAAACAGCAGCAATGCAATCAAAGGCCTGCCACCTCTGTGACTTTGACCTCAAAATGCATCTGTATGCTGAACTTTTAATCAAATATTTACACGCACGAAAACAAAAAAAAAAAAGACATATATCCACTAGGATGGGAGGCAAGCCCTTTGCGTTGCTCCCACTTAAACTCCTCCGGTTTGTTCGATCTGTCTGAATTGAATGCTGAATCCCAGAGCAGTGATTTTAACTAGAAAATAGATTGTTCCCCTTTTCTTTTGTTATAGTAGTAATACAACAGCAATTAGGGATAGTACCCATTGAACAGTGAGAAGACCTGCAGAAGCTGCAAAAGTAGATATATTTAGTCCATGGCATTCATGGGAATGAATATAAACATTTACATAATATGGTCCAACAGTTCCAACTCATTGGTGCATGATAGATTCGTAAAGAGTGATTTCCATTGTCCAGTCTGAGGAAAAAGATGATTTTAGAAAATAAATGTCACAGAAACTCAAGCTTGAGAAAAATGCATACCAAGTTAAAAAAGAAAACAAAATAGAATCAGTATATCAAGCAATCAACCCACAACGTTTCATATACAATTTGCAGAGAAAGAACCAGAATGAACGATGGCGATGGCGAAAATTCATCATCGCATTTACAAAGAAATGAGTGTTAGATTTGTCTGTGATGTGAAGCACTTGGAAAAGATTATTAAATCTACTCACATGAAGATGGCGATGGTGAAAATGACAGCATTGTGTCAGAATGCTCATCAGATTTACCCCTTGATGGTGGCTGAGCATGGGCAAAAACTACATTTGGCAAAGGACTAGATGCAGGAATTGATTGGGAAATCGGTGAAGGTGCTGGTGATACTTCCGGTCGATCATTGTAGGGTTGAGGCAAGGCAGCAAAGTGAGGAGGACTACTAGGTGCCACTGAAGGGGCTAAATGAGACCTCTTTCCACCATTCCCTGTAAACCTTCTTTTGCGCCCAAATTGACAACCAGGAGGATTTGCTTCATGGTTGTTATGAGGTGCAGATGAACTTTTCAATGGGGCAGGTGAATCATCAACAGGTGCAGGTGCACTTCTCTTAGGTGGAGGTATAGGTGAAATTGCAGGAGCATGGGCATCATGGTGGTGGTGGTGGTGTTGGTGGTGGTGGTGGTGGTGGTGGTGGTGGTGAGGAAGAGAAGTAGGAGAAGGTGAAGGGGCACTGCCTTCACCACCATGGAGTGAATGTTGCAATATAGATGATAGACGAACTTGCTTCACTCTACCAAAAATAGTGTTATTCAGGCCAAGATTCTTAGAATTACCCCTGATAGTTTGAGCCAGTTGCTTTAACCTGGGGGTATTCCCAATTACCAGCAGAACTGACGATTTAACAGTGGTAGGGGGAGACACCGTTGAACCTTGTGAATTCCATAATTCTATATACAAGTTCTGCATCCACAAAAGAAACCATCAGATTCTGCATAGCAAACACTAGAGTGGTAAATGAATAAATTCTCTTGAGAAACTGATAGGCATATCTCTATTTGGGTAATCATAGACTAAAATCTGTGATGAATGAAAAGTTATTAAACGCATGAGTTTTTTTCTCCCTGTCAGAAAAGAAGAGTCTAGTTATAGAAACAAAACCCTTCCTTTACATATTTCTAACAAGTCACTTTTTACACAATTTCAAAGGCCCCGCTCCCAATACACAACCACCCCACAATACAATCTCAAACACATTCAAAAGTTGGAATACTGAACCACTGCAGTAAAGCAAAACCTCACATGCATGTATAGATACAAATAGATGTTACATAAACTGCAAAACAGGTCATGTTTTAAAAGAGAAGGGGCAAATTATTGTCAAACCTCAATGGGCGTTAGATGCAGTCCTGCCTTCAGTTGACTTTTCAGCTCTGCAAATTTTTCCCGTATTTGAAGAATAGAGAAGTTCAAGGTGAAGTTGAATGGTATTTGCACTTTCTGCAAAAGAAAAGCTCTCTGTGGTGGAATAATAGTAATTCCACCAGGAAATTTAAGTACCTCAAAAGAGGATGCATCTCCGAACAAGGACTTAGTAAGTTCGAGGGATGAATCGTTTACAACCAAAGACACAAAAGAGCCCCTGATTAGACTTTGATCAGTTGATGATATTTTTGAATCATTTTCAAGTGGATCAACCCCAAACACAACCTTTGTTCTGTTTGATCCAGCCAAAGGTTCTAGAGACAGGATAACCACCTGTTTGAACATATAAATTTGAATCAAAATTGAGGAAGTACAAATTAAATAATATAAGACTAATGGAACAAGTGAATACCTTGGTATTAGGAACTCTCATCTCATCAAAAATATCATCCTGAAGCTTCAATTTATTGTCCTCCAGCAAGAAAACTGGCTTTTTGACTAGGAAACTTGCTACTATATCATGATCTGAATACATGAAAATTGAACACATTGATACCAAAGATTGAAAGAGTGAGTTTCATGATTTGAACCCATGAAATAATTTGGAAAAAAGACTTAGGCAATGATATGCATATCAAATAAGCAGGAGCGTTCACTGAATGCAACCACATAAAAAATAGCATGAAAGGCACATTTTCATTTGCCCTTTTCTATTTCAGCTTTAAAACCAACCATTTTCTCTTATCTTTTATTTTCTTAGCTATTCTTTTCTTTTGGAGAAATAATCCACTCACTGTAAGACACTAGCAGCATAGCATAAGCATCCAGGGATATCTACAAATCCATTGATGTTTATCTCACAACAGAATCCAAAAACACATGCTGCGTTTATGAAACAAACCTAAACACCTGTAATTACCAGGTGATAGTTTCACTCATATCATTTCCGCTTATATGTTCCAATACATTTAATTAGACGTCTCGATTTCAAAAGGTATGGCACCATAGGACTGAAGGTGATTCCTAATTTAAAATAAAAAATGCATGAACACTACATGTATGCTTTTTCAGCATCCATTTCCAAGATCAGTCATGAAGAACACAAATGGTAACTAAATTAAAGCCACAAATTCAGTTCAAATTATCCACAAGCTGAACTAAGCTTAATAACACTTCTGTCGCAATTAATTGGGACTGTTAGCCATACAAAATCATTACTCAGTATAGACCTCAGCACTAACTCACTTGCAGCATCTAACAAAACCAGCCATACATGACTAAAATATAAGCCTAACATTCATGAAACAATGATACAGTTGCAGACTCCAACACCGTATTAAAGCTTCAATCCAAATATCTACACTACTGAATGGAGAGGTGGTGGTGGGGCGGCTAACACATTTGAAGCTTGTAAATTCATATTCAGTACATATTCATTATGGGACTAGTCAACAACAAAAGTGTGCTACTCAGGAGAGACAAATTGCAACAACGAATTATTCAAAACAAAGAAAAAGCTTTAGCAAGAACATAGTGGCTTCTCTATCATTACACAGCACATATGTGGCATACAAAGTCCACATATGCGGCATACAAAGACCAGTTTTTGTAATATGAACAAATACTCAATTAGTTTCAGGAGGCCCATAATGGAGCAATTATTTTGTGCAATCAATGTTTCTTGTTTTGCATAAAGCATAGGTTATATTTAACAAAACTAGCATGAAACAATACAACATATCCTGACCGTCTATATTTCAGTCTTAAACAATCCATATTTCAGAAACCCATGTCTCAAAGTATAGGTCTATTCCTCAAAAGACCAGACCTTTACCCAAATTAGAGATGCAAAAGACCGCCACCTTAATATAGAAATTCTAATACCCAAATTCTTCCATCAGTTGTAATCCTAGCTTGAACAAATCTAAAAAATCAAAGTTGTCAAACCACAATAAGATTTTCAAGCTACAGACTCTTTAATCGGTAAATACCATATAGTCTTACCTTGTTTCACAGTATTCTCAATCAATTTCTTTCCATACATTTTCTCACCAACCCAATACCCACCAACAGATCATAACCACTTAAGAAACCCTAAATTCACGCAACCCCATAAAAAAGGAAAAATTAATAAATTCTACGTTCCTTTTTTTTCTCACATTATCAACCAAACACTACTTAACAACCTCAGCCAGCAAAAACCCACGAATTCAATACAAATAAAAAAATAATAATCCAGATCTATCCACGGTTCAAAATGCCAAGCATCCACGAATTCAAAAGCCCAGAAAAATAAAAGTAAATAAAATAAAAACCCTACCTTTAATCCTGTAATCTAGATCCAGATCCCCCTGATCTGCAAAATGTAGAAAAGGAGGCAACCAAAAAACAGCAGAAAGAAAAACGGCAACAGATAATAAAAGTACAAAAACACATCTAAACCCGATAAACCTAGTAACAGAAAAATTCCCTTTACATCCAAAACAATAAAATCCCCTCTCTACATTTTGCTCTCCATTCTCACCACTTGTACCTATCCCTTGTTCCTCTTCACTTCCATTAACACTATTTCCCACTTTCCCCATAATGTAGCCAATGTTACAACACAAAAGAACCCCTCCCCCCCTCCAAACTATGGTCCTTGTTCTTCTTCATGGTGAAAATGGACTTGGGTTGTTTGGTGGTGAATTGGGTCTTGGTTTGTTGAACCCATTTTTTGTTTTGGAGTAAGAAAGTGAAAGAACAACAACAAGAAGAGGAGGAAGAGGAGGGGAAATGGAGAGTACTAGAAGGGGGGAATTTTATTAGTGAAGATGTATTGTAAGAGAAGAGGAGAGAAGGACCCTTTAGCTCATAGTACTAGTAGATATATTTTTTTATAATATTTTTTTGTAGTTTGAATTTGTTTATATGTAGTGGTAATGGTGGAGTAATAGTTAGGGTTTCAAGTTGGAGAGAGAGAGAGAGAGAGTGTGTGTGTGGAGTAACCACCTGTAAATGACAAGGATGGTCTTTTTAGGTTAAAAGAGATGGCGGTGGTTTATCTGTTTTTTCTCTTTTTTTTCAAATTTATTTTCAATTTTTTTACATTCTACTTTAAATTATAATGCAATTTCGATTTTCAATATTGAGGAGCTTGGAGTTTGGACATATTTGGCAGGATTTAGATAAATTGATCACATAATCGATGAGAATTGTTGTGCTTAGGGTTTTTATTTCTTTCATGTATTAGGGTTCAAAATTTAAAGTTGTTGTGAATAATGAGATCTTATATAATAATATAGATGGTTTGAGTTTCATGGTTGAAATTAGTTTTAGTATGGGAAATTAATTTCAAGAAATTAATTATCATAAAACTAAATTAAATTAATTGTGTCTATATGATAGTTTGAAGATCACAATTAAAAAAGTGAACTTCAAGTATTTCAAAAAAAAAGTTTTGTGAGTGTTTTGTAATATGGTGAGAGGTTTTTGTCAATTAAAAGTGTTTAAATTTAATGATTTTTTTTATAATTTATATGTGTTAAAATAATATTTTTGATAATTTATTTTTAATTATTATTGTCAATGCTTCAAAGTTATGGAAAAGCATCTAAAAAAAATTATTTAATGTTTTTTTAGACAAATAATAGTTTGAAAAGTGGGTTAAACAGTCCTGTTTGTTTTTGTATTTTAAAAATACTTTTGAAAAAATTTAAAAAATTTTATTTTTATTTTTTCTTGAAATTAATAATTTTTAGGTATTTTTAAATCATTTTAATATGCTGATATCAAAAATAATTTAAAATAAAATAAAATAGATATTACTTTTCATTAAACTGCATTATCAAACAGCTCTTTCATCCCAATCCAGTTGCTTCTATTCTATGTAAAAAATTGATGATAAAAAGTATTTTTGAGAAAATTTATGGGTCAATGATAATAATTTCATTTTTTGAAAAATAAAATAAAGATACACTCTTTATATGTATATATATGGGAAACATTAATAATTTTTTAAAATATTAATTCTAAAATTTAATTTTTTTAAAAAAAGTTAATAATCTTCGGTGATGAAATTTAAAAATTGTGAAAATGCTAGCATTTTAACAGTACTTGAACAGGATTTAAAAAATTGTTAGTGCAAATTTGATTATTATTATTATTATTATTATTTGATTGTATATAAGAAGAAAAAAAAAGGGGGGGGGACCACGGAGAGTAGTGAGTGTTGATGGAAATCGATAGGGCACCACCACCTGCGCACTAAACAGGAGGCTAGATGCGTGGCTTCATGGAAGCGGAGGAAGCTGTGATGATTTTATTCGAGGAGACACTGCCTTAGTGGAGACTCTGCTGGAAAACCATTTTTGACTCTCCTTAGTCAAATAATATTTACTGCATAATACTATTACTTCTTGTAGTATAGCGTAAGCCATCACACTGCTCCTTTTGAAAAATCATTAGTGGAGTGGTGGTGAAGACAGACAGGTTCCTGGATTTCAAATAATCCCGTTACAGTTTCATGCAACTGTCCCCTCTTCCCTGCATAGAGTTTCAAGTGAGTTTTTGAGTTTGGATTTAAAATTTAAAATTTTTAATGTATTTTAAATTTAAAATTTAAAATTTAAATCAAATTGTTTTGATTTACTAGTGTTATAACTGATTTATAAAAAATAAAAAAAATATTTTAATGTATTTTAATGTGTTTCAAAGCGAAAATATTATTAAACATGATTTAAATTTGACTTGATGTAAGATTCAGTTTATGGGCAGGCGAGATCAACCTGAACGATATATTTAAAAAAATTAAAATAATATTATTTAAAAAAAAAATCAACAAGTTTTTTACAGTGATTTAACATGCTCGTAAGCTGACCTATCTGGTAGACGAGATCAACTTTAAGGTTGATATATTTCCAAGCAAAAAACATATTGAACTGCAATCGTTACCATACTCTCAGATACCCTTTTATTAAACATGATTTAAGTTTGACTTGATTTAAAGTTTGGTTTATGAACAGATGAGATTAACCAAAAAGATATATTTAAAAAATCAAAACAATATTATTTAAAAAATATAAAAAAAAAATCAACAAGTTTTTTACTGTGATTTAACAGGATCATAGACTAGCCTATTTGATAGACGAGATCAACTTTAAGGTTGATATTTTTAGAATCAATCCAAGTCAACTTGTCAACAAGAATTGTGGATTATCCCATTAAAAGAGTATTTGATGTTGAGGTTAAATTTGTTTTTCATTAAAATTTAAATATTTACTTTGATTTTTTTTGTTTTAAAATTGTTTTGATGCATTAATATAAAAAAATAAAAAATATATATTATTTTAATGAATTTATATAAAAACAAATTATAAAACAACAATTATCATACTTGCAAGCAGCTCCTGAGATTCTCCATTAACCAAAAAAAAAATAGAGAAAAAAGTTGGAAATATGTAGTTGTGCCTTAAACATAAACTAGTCGCTGTGTATTTGTGACTAACATGTGCCTCAAGGCCATACCTTGATTTAAATAGCTGGAATGTCTCTCACTCACATTATTCTATTCCCGTAATTAAAGTAAATATAGCCTTAATTTGTAATTCAACATTGCTAATAAATCATTCCATGCATATTTATTAGAAAAACTCTTTTATGAAAGGTGATTAAGAACGCAACAATCATTGAGAAAGATATAAAAACAAGCAGATTTCAAGAATCTGTTTGAGATTGTGGTTGCGGTTATTTTTTAAAGTGTTTTTTACAAAACAATATATCAAAATAATATTTTTTTATTTTTTAAAAATTATTTCTGACAACAACACATCAAAATGATCTAAAAATATCTAAAAATATTAATTTGATATGTTTTTTTGATCTTATTCTGAACCCAGGAGCATTTTAAAATGCACTAAATGCTTTATCATATCAATTTTTGATCCCATGAGCATTTTGATCTTAATTTGATATATGTTTTGCTGTGAAGGGCCACGCAATAAATGGAGTGAATTTATTTTTCATGTCATGAACAACATGTGAATATTGATCGGTTTTTTTAATGAGATTTAAATCAGCTATCTCGTGTTACTAGTTTGACTGAAGAAGATTCTGGTCACGAGATTAATTATGAGATTTTTAGGAGAGTGGTGTGTGGTGTTTTTTTTTTAATATTTGTTTTTAAAAAATGTATTGTAATATTTATATACATAAACATGTCAAAATAATTAGAAAGCGTTAAAAAAACATCATTTTAAAATCTTTTCAAGCCAAAAAAAAAAGAGTAAAAGCCGTGTCAAACACTCTAAAATTAACAAAAATTATATAAATACATCAAAATAATTAGAAAACATTAAAAAAAATATTATTTTAAAACCTTTTCAAGCTAAAACATAAGTAAAAACTGTGTCAAACACCTCAAAATTAACATGTGAGTTAATTTAAATTGTTATTTTTATTTTTATCAAAACAGTTTTATTTAAAAAATAGTCTTAGCCCAATCAGATTTAAAATGGGTTTGATCGATTCAACCTTATTTAGGAGTAATTATTTTCGGTTCGGTTCGGTTTGGTTTTTATAAAAAAAAAAGAAGTAACCAAACTAAATTTTTTTTTTTAACAAACCGCAACCGGTTCCAGTTTGGCTTGGTTGTTTTTCGGTTTGGTTTTTATAAAAAAAAATGACCAGACATAATTTTTTTTTAACAAACCGAAACCAGTTCAAACCGGCCCGTTCCGGTTTGACTCAATCTTTTTTCGGTTTGAGTTCGGTTCAATTTTTTCGGATTCAGACTTATAAAACTGAAACCAAACCGAATCGATCAGTTTTTTAAAAGTTCTAATTAGTTTAATTGGTTTTTTCATGGTTCAGTTTTTTTATTTTTTTTTCTGGATTTAATCAATTTTTCTATTTTTTTCTTCAACCCTAACCTAATTACAAGTCATTCCATCGAGTCATATATATATTCGATCAGGATAATGTGGGAAAATGATTTGAATTGAAACTCTACAGGCCATGCTCTAGAGTCTAGACTAGTGATTTATTAGATGAACTCACTTCAAATTTTAATAACCATGAACGAGAGTTTATCATCCGTTCAACTCTGTTGTATCACTCTTGAATGACATAAGATGATATTGACTCGGGATTGTCGGTCGGCAATGGATGGCTCCCATTTTATTAGAACCACCTTAAAATTTTGAAATTTGAATATGTTAAAGATACTTTAACTATTCTGCAGTTGTGTGCTTCCTAGTAAGGTCTTCAAGAAGCGTAGCGTAATGTCAAAGGACTTGAGATCTGCATAACAGGTCTCGTGTTCGAGTCAGGACGTGCACCTCTTGTAAGAGTCTGGGACAGCCGGGATTTTACTCGCTCACCTGAGCTCACAAAGTGCGCTTTCCGAAAGTGAGGTTTTCTCGAATTCAAAAAAAAAAAAAGTGTTTCCTAGTATGATTGTTATTGTATTTTAAAATATTTTTTTTAAAATATATTTAAATATAATATTTTTTATATTTTAAAAGTTATTTTTAAAATCAATACAACACATCAAATATTTTAAAAAAATTTATTTTTTTCAAAAACAGTTTTATAGAAATGTTTTTCTTTTTTCTTGCTAAAAACCCTATCCTATGATTCTCCTTGGACAAAGAATGCTCGAGCGCTATCCAAAAGGTTGCAGGAAAATTCAAAACAGAAGGTAGTGTCCAAGATGAGGATGTCCAGAAATTCAAACCAAGAAGAAGATGCAGACAAAAACTGCGCTGTCCAAAATTCCAAGAAACAGGAATGCGTATATTCAGCCTCCTGGTTTAAATCAGCTAGCTGTAATGCTAACAAGAGACAGGAGACTGGCTTCACAGTGGCGTTCTTCTGTTTTTCAAATTCCCTGAATTCATAGCTTGGAGTTATTCGATATTTTCTTATGAAATATTATTCATTGATTAGATATTTAGAATGTGTTTGGCATCATGGATTGGATTGAATAATACATGTTTTATCCCGTGATTGATGCACGTATCCCTCCACCGAAATAAGATTAAATTGATTTATGTAAAAGTTTATTATTTTTTTTAATAGTCTATTTTAGCGCATATATTTGATTTTTATGATAATTAATCATTACCGAAAATCTATTTGATCCTCTAATTTTATGGCATGTACAATCTAGTTTTTAATTCGTGGGATTTTTGCAATTAAGCCCTCTAAGGAGATATTATTTTTAATGAAATTGATCAGATTCTAGTATACTAAACGAGTGACAAATAAATAATAAATATTATAAAAAAAATAATATTGGACAAGCTTGTTTTACCATGATAGGATAAGAATTTTATCTAGGAACAACTTTTAACGGAACAATGATGAATCATTGACATGTTCAAAAAGTGCACCGAACATATTATAATTTATTTTGTCATACTTTATATTATCATATCCTACACACCAAACACAACCTTATAAGAACTTTTTTTAAAAAAAATATCATTAAAAAACATGTGTTTATAATTTGTTTTTTAAAATATTTAATTTTAAGTGTTGGGGGCTTTGCATGTTTAATTTTAAGGATTCTCTAACATATATTATAAGAGTGGACGTTAACTGTATATATTTATTGGAATTGTAGTTATTCGTATTTTCAAGCGAGCTTAGTGATAATTGCACTATAATTACCATCTAATAGTTCACAAATTACTCTAAAGTAATGCTAGAAATATCCACAAGTGTTATGTACCTTCGAGATCAACGACCTTGATCTTAGATGGACCTAAGTAGCATATGAAATATACCTGTTTACTGGAATTGTAGTTATTTGTTGTAATTGTGTTCAAATACACTCACAAGATAATTGTTGCAAGGGGCATAATAGTTATAGAATCTGTAATAGCCCGATAGACTAGCCTGATTAATTGATTTGAAATTTGACTGGTCGGGTTGGAAAAAAACAAAAAAAAAAAACTCGATTGAGTTGATTAAATCTAATTTACTTGTTAACTCGATAAAAACTCAATCTTTTATTATTTTGTCGGGTTTTTTGAAAATTTAATTAATACAATATCATTTTTATTATTTAAAAAAAAAATATTGGAGGACCATCCAGAGTCAATTATCTTGAACTAGGGCTGAACATTTTCGGTGCGGTCCGGTTTTGGACCAAAATAAACAATTAAACCGAATTATTTTTTTAAGTTTTTGAACCGAATAGAAAATCGGTTCAATCTGATTAATTTTGGTTCAGTTCGGTTTTTTTCCCTTCCAAACCGGTTCAAACCAAAATTATTCCAATTGCAAACAAAATTTGTTCACAGTCCCAAAAAAATCCATACAGTTTTTCTCATTATTTCCATTTCTTTCTGCTATTGTGTAGCCACAACTAATAGAGGGAAGGGAGAGATATGCAGAGAGAGGGGAGAGATATACAGAGAGCAAAGGGAGGGGGCGGCGACGACTGAATATTACTTTAAGGTTAGAAAACATCATATTTATACTTGTTTTTTTTAAAATGTTGGCTGGTTGAACCGGTTCGGTTCAATCGATTTCAGACTTTAGAAACTGAAATCGAACCAAACCGGAATTTTTTTGTGATTTTTTAATCGGTTAATTCGATTTTTTTCCGATTTTCTTGGTTTATCAATTTTTTTGCTCACCCCTATCTTGAACCGTAACCCGAGCTTTTCTCCAGATGGGGTTTTATAACCATGGCAAGGGGAGCTCAACTTTTAATATCTACTAGCCACGTGACCTGCGCTCAGACGCGGGTCAAATATTCTTATTTTTCATATAAAAAACTACACATGCAAGTTTTTTCAACGTATTTTTATAGTTCAAAAAATTTAACGAATTAAAAAATTTATACACGCATGTAATCAAATAAGCTAGGAATTATGCGTGCTAATAAATAAAAAAATCATTAATGACACCTAAAAACAAAACTTGAAAAACCGAGAAACAGATGTAAATCAAGATATTTAATCTCGAAAAACATGACATTAAATTGATTAAATAAAATAACAAAAAAAAAACATTTAAGGCCACACATATTAAAAATATCATATGAAAATAAATATTTTATTTTATTTTTAAAAACATAGTTTATCTATACAAAAGATAAAAACAAAACCATGGATGAATTAGGAAAAGCTCTCCGAAAATTTTACGCATAACCAGAAAATCAATATTATTTAAAAGAGAATATCTAACCAGAAGAAGATTAACGTGAATATAATAAAGTTTTTATTAAAAAAACATTAATTCAAATAAAAAAATTAGGGAAAAAAAGAGTCAGGCGTTGTTGGGTCTGGGAAGCTAGGCTACCATACCTGACCCATTTAACTAGGGCCCCCAAGCAAGCCCACCAGGAAAGACCCGCACTACCGGACCCTCTTTTTTTAATCTACACTTAGGGTGGATGACATGCCTTTAAAAGAAAAAACAAATGACGCATCATTTGTTTTGCCTAGATTTCAACCATTATGGTGGCCGAAAAATCAAGGCATATGTTCTTTTAACTCAAAAACCTTTTTTTCAACTTGTTTTTCACCCAAAACATTTATATAACACCTTATAAACCATAACAAACTTATCTATAACCTCAAAAAACCGAATTCAACCTGAAACCAAAAATCAATTCGAGCTCAGATTTATTTTTTCATTAACTTTTAAGGTACAAAAACATATAACATGAACTCTCATCATCAAATGAAAGACTTTAACACAAAATCCTCTATTTTGATGGCCTAAATCGGTGTTAACGAGAAGTTTCTCTCTTTATCACCGAAATCCGGCGACCCCTCTATGTCTCCTCTCTCAACTAGGTACCAAAAAATAAAAATAAACAAGCATATGTAACAAAATGGAATTAGAACAATTTCAAGGAACCAAAATTGTATAATTTGCATGATTGTTTAAGTTATAGGACTAAAATGTATTTCTTCAAAACTCATGTTACGACATCCATGTTTGTTGGTTTTTTTAATTTTGTCCCCCCTCTTCCAATCTTACCATTTCATAAGAATTTGAAATTAATTACTTTTTAAATAGGACTGAATTGCTAAAAAATAAAATTTGAGGACCTAATTAAAAAAAATTACACTGTGACAAAAGCACAATAAAAATCTCAAGCGTTTTTAGAGTATAGTATAACATGTTAATCACGTCACATTAACCTTTTTCAGCAAGATGACTAGAATAAAAACGATCACTGTACCTGCAATTATCCTTTGTTTTACTCGTAAGCAAATAAAAGTCTTGTAAAGTTCGAAATATCCAGGGAGGGACGTGAGTGATGGGGAAGCTTTCACCGTATTAGAAAGCGAAAGTACGCCCGGCAGCTGGTTACGGTGCCTTCCAATACAGGAATGACTAATGAACCACACGCACCGGTCACGGCGGATAGGTGGGTCTCACCGCCCCCACACGCACACCCGTGATCGACGTGTATTTTGTGTGGCTCGTCGTTTTGCTGTGTCCTCCCTTGTGCTTTTAGACTTTTTTGAGCCAACGGACAACCCAATACGAACACATTGACTTCATTTTTTCAATGATATTTTGACCATTGGATTTGAAACGAGAACTAATCTCAGCTATAAAAAAAAAGTAATTGTGGGTGCGGTTGAATTTAGCTTGTATAGATTCATCAATTTTTTTCCATCCATAATTTAGATTTTTTTTTAAAAAAACCAAAGACTATCTTATTTATATTTATATATGAATATATACAAAGAGAGTGTGCGTTGATGAGTGGCTGGATTCAACCATAGTTTAATAAACTATTTATAAAATCGAAAATCTCTTTTATTTAATATCTTGATCAAACTAATAAGTTGTTATAATAAATAATCAATAGCATATTTGTTTCAAAATTTTAAGAAATTTGTCTTGGAAAATCATAAGAAAGCCACAATCAAGGATTAAACCTGTTTCTTTTTAGCTTTTAGTTTCGTATATTTTTATAAAAAAAATATTAGAATTAAGGAAGATTTGATTGTTTGAATATGTGTTTTGTAATGTGGTGTTTTATGCTTTTGAATTGAAAATATATTAAAAAAATATTTTTTTAAAAAATTTATTTTAACACATTAAAATTATTGAAAATCACAAAAAAAACATGAATTTAATATATTTTCATGTAATAAATAATTTGAAAAATATTGAAAAAAAACTGCTATGCTAAATAGCAACAAAAAGAGAAAGTGAGTGTACGTAATAAAAGATAACGAAGAAAATGAAACAACAAGGGTAATAAATAATTTTTATTTTATTTTAAAGAAACTCGTTCATAAATTTTAATTGTTGGGAAAATAAATTAATAGAAGATTGATGAATATATATGGACGATGATAAAGTAATGCGCTCAGAACCCCCTCTGGACCGACGCGTCTCACAAGCGTGTTCCGAGCACAGGCATGGAGTGATGCCTTGATTTAATCATATTCTTTTCTCGTGTTATGATATCGTTAACAAAAATAAGTAGCTTTGTGTTTCACTCTCTGTCGTGATATAAATGAAATAAATTGATGGTTTTTTGCCATTCTCGAGCAAAATTATTAAATTTATTATTGGAGTAATAAAATCCTTTTCTTATGTCCAATTTATTATCATATAAGAGATAACTCAGTTTTTTTTAATTTCATTCATCAATATTAAATTAGCTAGAAACTAAATTTTTTAAATGAATACAAATTTAAAATTTCATAATTTGTAAATTTGAAAAATTAACTTAGGTTTAGAAAATTCAATCAAATTGGTTTGTTTTTTTCTTCATCTTCTCGAGCTCGTATTTATTTTTAGTTTCATTATTTTGCGTCTATCTAGTTGAATATTGGGCTATACTATTTTTTTTATCTGCTCTCTATATGATTTATCATCGATTCTGAAAATGACTCGAGTTATTTCATGTTTTTTTATTTGTCGTTATTTGTTAAAGTTAGATCTTTAAAATTAATTAATTATAAGCACTCAATGCTCACTTCATGATATTTTATTTGGTTTACTTTCCGAATTGTTACCCCAACAACGAGTGTAGCCTATTTCAAATCATAATGGCGTTTGAATTGTCTCGGGAAATTTTTTTAATGGTGGAGTGATGTGCACGATGTAATGACAACAAGTCTTCAATGAGTTTCTATTTATTCTCATTATGAGTATGATACTGGCAATTTATTTTTCTAGTTAATCATTGTTAATTTTTTTATTTAATTTATTTAATCGTAGATCATATTATTATATTAAGCAAGCTTATTAAATATAGCTTATTAAGCAAGCTTTTTTTAAGTAGTGATTTCTTCACTTTCATCTTCCCTTTCATCACCCTCTATAACTGTGTCCTTGAATTTCGCAAGGGAGTACACGTGGAGTCCCGATCCCTAATACCTCACAAGCTAGTACTCTAAGACGTAGAGCTCCCATTTCGGTATAAATTACGATTTCATTTTCATGTGAATGGTACCGACGCCGTAGCAATACCTAACGTCTTTTCATGCGATGTGATTCTTGTGATTTTCTTTATTCACCAGATACGTATAGATAAGTAAATACATGAGAGTAATTTGAGAAGAATTGAAGTACCATTGGACCTTTTTCCCTAGGTTGTTTCATGGCCGTGGAATTCTTTTTCTTCAAAAAAAACAAAAATTTAAATAGGAAAAAAACTCATATTACAAAATTACCACGGGTGAAGTATTGGGTTACAGGGTTGGGATTGTTTGAGATTGTGGTTGCGGTTTAAAATGTTTTTCGCTTAGAAACGCATTAAAATAATATATTTTTTTATTTTTTAAAAATTAATTTTGAAATCAGTACACCAAAACAATCTGAAAATATAAAAAAAATTTAAAATTTTTAGAAACGCTCTATAAATATTTTTATTAAAATTATGATGCTTCATTTTTTCTTTTCTTATTAGTGTTGATCTTGTCGAGTTTGGATGAGGTTTAGTCAAATTAATTAGTTATTGAAAACGTGATTGAATTAACCAAATATCTTGTTTAATGCAATTAAAAAATCAATTGAAGTATGATATTAAATTTTAAAATTCAATCATATGCTATAGATAGAATCTTGCCCAACAAACATGGGCCCATCTAAGATCCCATGAGTTGAATGGAAGTTGAGCAAAGAGTATTTTACTGTCATGAAAAAACAAAATCCTGACCGACAAGCGGTCAAGTTAGATTGTTTTGATGTTTCAGCAGCTATGTGTTGAGTGTTACTGTGGCGGAGACAACGAGCTTACTACAAATGCCAAACAATAGACGATGACGAGATAAATAGAATTGTTGACGTGGAATGACGTTTTGCTTTGTGATTGTTCAATGGTCCTATGCTGTCGTTCGTTTGATCGGAATAGATAATAATAATTTTTTAAAGTATTTTTTATTTAAAAATATATTTTTAATGTTTTAAAATTATTTTTGATATTAAGACATCAAAATAATATAAAAATATTAAAAAAATAAAATTTTTTAAAATATTTTAAAAAATATTTTTAAAACACAAAAATAAATAAATCTTAGTGATAAAGTGCTCAACAAAGATTTTTCAAGCTTTAAAATTATAATTTCTATTATATATATAATTAAAAAATTAATCTTGTTAAGACTTCTTTAGATTTTACAAAGTTACAAGTTATCCTCTAGTCACTTGATTTTTTCTTGATCGAACGTGTTTTTTAAAATAATTTTTTATTTAAAAATATATTAAAAAATATATATATATATATATATATAATTTTTTTACATATAAACATATCAAAATCATTAGAAAAATAATAATAAAAACATTGATTTAGTATTTTTTTTAAAGTTAAAAACACTCTTGAAAAACACTAAAATAAAAACACTCTCATACACACTAAGAAATGTTTGAAATTATGGTGCACAATGCTTTTTAGAATAGTTTTTTACTTCAAATACATTATTTTTTTCTGTTAAAATTAACACATTAAAATTATAAAAAATATTAAAAAAATTAATTTAATATCTTTTTAAACTATAAATAGTTTTGGAAAGTTCCTACAGCGGGTAACGGCTAGGCTCTCTAGTTTATTTCCAGAGCCGAACCCACCTTCATAGCGCAGCCTAAAAGCCCAATACCATATCGGCGAACAGACCCAAAAAAAGAAGCAAAAGAGCCCAATCATATCACTATAAAAAGCAAGCAACAGACATCAGTCTACTTTCTCTCCCACTTCTAATTTCTCTCTTCATTGAGTTCATTCTTCACTTCTTCACCATCGTCAAAAGAAATCCAAACACTAGACACACTCTCACTCTCAAATCTCTCAATTTTTTCTGATCTCTCTTCGTGCTTTTTTTTGGTTTTTAATTTTCGATTTCACTTCAATAACTAATCAATCAGTATGGGCAAAAACGTTGTTTCTGATGAAGGTAAGGAAAATCGCTAGCTCTACCCTAAAAACCCTAAACCGGCCGTAGTTTAGTTTTGTAATTTGCTAACGCATTTGCTGTTTGTGGTTTTGGTTTGGTGTGTTTTTGCAGATGAGGTGGAGTTCGAAGACGAAGAGAGAGAGCCTGTTGATGGAGATAGAATTGACCGCCGCCGCCACCACGACGACGACGACGACGAGGATGGTTTGCACTTGCTTAACTTTTATGGGTTTTTTCTTGGAGTTTTTCAGGTTTAATTCGAGTGGGTTTTTGTTAAGTTTTGGGTTACTGGGTTTTGGTTTTTGTTTCTAGGGCTCTTTGCATGAGCTGTTTATGATGTTTATTTTGAGGGAAATTATTTTTTTGGGGAAAAATGGGTTTTTTGTTTTTGTTGGAAGGGAAGTGCTGAATTGTGTTTAGGAATGCGTGATTTAGTTTTGTGGTTTTTGCGCAGAAGAAGGGCAGGATGAATATGAGAAGGATGATTTTATAGTGGATGATGTTGAGGAAGAAGAGGAGGCGGATGAAGAAGAGGAGAGGGCAGATAGTGATGAAGAGAGGCTCAAGAAGAAGAAGAAAAAGAAGAAAAGGTCTGTTTCTCTTTACTTTCATTGTGTTTCTGTAGTTTTTCTATGGTATATAGAATGATAGGAATTTTTATGACTGAGTGATGGACAATGGATTACGAGTTGTTTTATTGGCAATTGTGGTTTAAAAAAATGGGGCTATTGGTGTTAATGATGCTTGTTTCAATGCCCTCAGAGAAGCTGAGGACGTCCTTGATGAAGATGATTACGAGCTCCTGCGGGACAACAATGTGTACCATCATCGGCCAAAGGTTGTGAGCTTTGTAATGTTTCTCGTCGATAATATTGCAGGTCAATTCTTGCACTGTTTGTATAGATGAATAGTTTGGCTTATTATTATGGGAGCTTTGCTTAAAAATTATGTCAGGATAGCAAAAAATTCAAGCGTTTGAAGAAAGCTCAGAGGGATTCAGATGAGGACCTTTCTGATGACGAGTTTGATGGAAGCGGTAAAGGTGGGCGAACTGCTGAGGAGAAACTGAAGCGCAGCTTATTTGGTGATGATGAAGGCATGTGCATCCTGCTCCTGTTTTTCCAATTATGGTATTTTGTATACTGAGTGCTTGACATAGTAATCATGTCTTGCATTACCACAGGTGTTCCACTTGAGGATATGCCTGAAGAGGAGGAGCAAGAAGAAGTGGAAGAGGATGCAGACATTGGTGATGAGGATGAGATGGCTGATTTTATTGTGGATGAAGATGATGAGGATGGAACTTTAGTGAGGTATGGCTTCCATTACCCATGCAATTCGTGTGGTTTATGTTACCTTATAAGTGTCTTTTAATTATTTTGCTCATCATGTAGACGCAAGAAGCTAAAGAAAAAGAAATCTCGGCAGGCATCTGGAGCTTCATCTTCTGCTTTGCAAGAAGCTCAAGAAATATTTGGTGATGTTGATGAACTCATACAGATGCGCAAGCAAGGTTTAGAATCTAGTGAATGGAGAGAAAGGAGATTGGAAGATGAATTTGAACCAACTGTCCTATTTGAAAAATACATGACTGAGAAAGATGATCAGATTCGGATGATTGATATTCCAGAAAGAATGCAGGTTTTTTGACGCTTCTATTTTTGAGAAATTACTACTGTTTTGATTTCTCTCAGTTATCTTCATGCTGGCATCCGTTCTTCGCTCTTTTTATATTTATAGGTATCCGAGGAAAGCACTGGTCCTCCTCCATTGGATGATTTCAGCATACTGGAGGAGAGCAACTGGTTATATAGTCAGATTGCAAGCGGAACAGTACCTTTGTTTGCCAAGAATGGACTGTTTATAAACAAGGATGATGTTACCCGATTTTTGGAATTACATCACATTCAGAAGTTAGATGTTAGTATGTGTGTGTATATATATATATAATTTTCGCATGTTATTTTTTGTTGTTTTGATCCAATTTCACCTTAGTTTATTGACGTTCCATTCTTGATTTTAGATACCCTTCATTGCTATGTATCGGAAAGAGGAATGTTTAAGCCTGTTGAAAGATCCCGATCAACATGAAGACAATGAAAATTATGATGACACCGATAAAAATCCCACATTCAAGTGGCACAAGGTAAGTAACTTATCATGGGATTGACACCTTTGTTTAGCTCCAGAGTGAAGCTCACACATCAGGAGACATAATAAAATTTTTAGGTTCTAAACATGCACACGGTTCCTTTTAGGTTCTTTGGGCCATCCAGGACTTGGACAGGAAGTGGCTACTTCTTCAGAAACGAAAGAGTGCCCTCAATTCATACTACAATAAGCGCTTTGAAGAAGAATCTCGACGGATATATGATGAAACGAGACTTAATTTAAATCAGCAGCTGTTTGAGTCAATTCTTAAATCACTGAAGACTGCTGAATCAGAAAGAGAGGTTGATGATGTCGATGCAAAATTTAACCTGCATTTTCCACCAGGTGAGGTTGGGGCTGATGAAGGACAGTACAAGAGGCCCATGCGGAGATCACAATACAGTATCTGTAGTAAGGCTGGCCTATGGGAAGTTGCAAGTAAATTTGGTTACAGTGCCGAGCAACTGGGAATGCAGTTATCTTTATTAAAGATGGTGAGTTTGCATAGGCTAGTGATTGTTGATGTTTTTATGGAAGCATAACTTTTTTGTTTCATTTGATTTCAGGAGGACGAGTTGCAGGATGCCAAGGAAACACCAGAGGAGATGGCTTCGAATTTTACATGTGCAATGTTCGAAAGTCCCCAAACAGTTCTTAAAGGGGCTAGGCACATGGTATGAATCGATGCTCTTATTTTCCAAATCTACAACTACAAAATGTTCTGCTGAATGATGCTTCATGAGGTCGAGTTTGAATATCCTTCAACCATTTTTTTGTGTATTCTTTCAGGCTGCAGTTGAGATAAGTTGTGAGCCCTGTGTCAGGAGATATGTCCGTTTCATTTTTATGGACAATGCTGTTGTGTCTACAAGTCCAACGGCAGATGGGAATGCTGCCATTGATTCCTTCCATCAGTTTGCGGGTGTCAAGTGGTTGCGTGAAAAGCCAATCAAGATGTTTGAGGATGCACAATGGCTCCTTATCCAAAAGGCTGAAGAGGAGAAACTTCTTCAAGTCACTGTTAAGCTTCCACAAAAAGTTATGGATCAATTGATTGAGGACTGTAATGGTCGCTACTTGAGTGTTGGTGTCAGTAAATATGCTCAACTGTGGAATGAGCAAAGGAGTTTGATACTGAAGGATGCACTCTTTGGTTTTTTGTTACCTTCAATGGAGAAAGAGGCTAGATCCTTGTTGACTAGCAGAGCTAAAAACTGGTTGCTTTATGAATATGGGAAGGTTCTGTGGAATAAAGTCTCTGTGGGACCATATCAACGGAAAGAAAGTGATGTTTCCATGGACGATGAAGCTGCACCTAGGGTGATGGCCTGCTGTTGGGGTCCTGGAAAACCAGCAACTACTTTTGTGATGTTAGATTCATCTGGGGAGGTTTTAGATGTGCTTTACACTGGGTCCCTTACATTAAGATCTCAAAATGTTAATGATCAGCAACGCAAGAAAAATGATCAGCAACGTGTTCTGAAATTTATGACAGACCACCAACCTCACGTGGTGGTTCTGGGAGCTGCACACTTGTCTTGTACCAAACTGAAAGATGATATTTATGAGGTAAACAATAATGAACTTGTCCTCGAGTCTTGATATTTTTTGCGAATAAATCATGTCTCAGATGCTGTGATTTTGTTATGTGTGTGCTGGACTGATTCATGCCATTGTTATATTATTATGTAAAGTAGTTGAGATGCTGTCTATATGAACAAAATTTCCTGCTACCAGGGCAGTAAGAATTTCCCTGCTTCCAACATAGTGGATGCAGATGCTACCAGGTTTTAGGCAGATTTAATTGTTTAAGGAACACTTAGTTGTTAGAAGCTTTTATTTTGCTCCCAGACTTGTGAAATCTTTCCAAAGTATCTACTAATTAACACAGTGATCTACCTCAAAGTGTATGGCCATGAATGCTCCATATACCATTGCATTTGATCATCTGGGCCTTCTATGAGAAACCACGCAGAAGTTTATCACAAGTTCACATCGTTTTGATTGAGACATGAGGCTTTTCAGATATTTCTCTTCACTATTTTTATCAAATGGTTTTCTCGATAGATATAGATATGGGATAAGGCACCGTTTGGGAGTGAGTTTCAACATGCTTTTCTTCAAAATTTGAATTTTGTTTTTGCTTCAGATTATTGTTTTTTAGTGTTTTTGTATCGTTTTAATGTGTTGATGTCCAAAATAAATTTTAAAAAATAAAAGAACATTATTTTGATGTTTTTCCAAGCAAAAAGCATTTTAAAAAGCAACCATTACCACACTCCCAAACACCCTCAAAAAGTTCTCTTTTCTAAGCCTTGGAGTTGGAGCTAACATCTGTACACCTATGTTATGAAAAGCAAAGTATGTGAAGTCGTGAACCATAACAATTAACAAAGAACTTATTTTTCTTTCGAATGAAAGAAGACACATATGATGTTATCATTTCCCTAGGTTTGGATTTATGGAAATTTTGTGGAATTAATATTGTAGCTCAATTTGGACGAGTGCCTGCAACCTGTTTGAAAATAAGCTGCTTAGCAGAAAATGATAACGAGATCACTATGTAATGTTAAAAGCAGTAGAAAAATGTTTAATCTATTAATTTATCAAAAAAAAAAAAAAGGCTGCAGGAAACCTTTTTTCCCCCTTGTTTTATTGCTGAAACTCTACTGTTACTGGTCTGTTTTTTCCCAGTTGTCATATTTGGCCAATTTATTTGAGTTTGATGAGAGTAGAATTTTAGGTCCTTTTAGGGCACTGTAACAGATTACTTTCGAGATGTTTCTCTGGCAAATATGCTTAGAAGCAGGAGAAACTGTTGTACTGGTTTTAGTTTCTTTGTTCAAGAAGAAGGATCTCTCATTACCCCTCTTTCTCGTTATTCATCCTTCTCACATCACTTTTTACTGTTGACATTTTCAAAGCTTCATTGCAGCTCAACTCAACATTGATTCTGCTATGCTCTGTCTATAACTTGTTTTTGCGAGGAGTTCCTTTTTGCTTGAGTGTGTGCGGTTGTCATTTATAGTATTTATGTGATTCTCTTTAGTTCATTCTATCTGGTGCTTATTTTATTTCATTCCACCTTTATCAGATTATCTTTAAAATGGTGGAGGAAAATCCTAGAGATGTTGGACATGAGATGGATGAACTGAGCGTTGTGTATGGGGACGAATCTCTCCCTCGTTTATATGAAAATTCTCGGATTTCTTCTGATCAACTACCTGGGCAGTCAGGTATGATATATTGTCTTGCTGCTGTTCTTAATCTTAAAAGTCCATTTTTCATGCAGATAACCCTGTCTTCTCCTATGTTCTCAGGCATTGTTAAACGGGCTGTTGCTCTTGGCCGTTGTCTGCAAAATCCTTTGGCTATGGTTGCAACACTATGTGGTCCAGCCAGGGAGATTT
>Ga0307514_10001744_pt1 | contig 24854 bp, 33 predicted proteins | sample 16_EM_MG_FD_203088 | JGI IMG/M metagenome (GOLD analysis project Ga0307514, IMG submission 203088) | Populus trichocarpa ectomycorrhiza microbial communities from riparian zone in the Pacific Northwest, United States - 16_EM | ecosystem: Host-associated > Plants > Roots > Unclassified | place... | reverse complement strand
TCAACAAGCAAAAGCTCATTAATGGTTGCTGAAAACTTCATTTTGATAAGATACTATTAACACACTGCAAATACAAGAGCCTTATATGAATCTATAGATGGACCCGCTGTGCGACCCGCTGACAACCTGCCCAATTCAGACGGGTTGGGAGTTTACCATGGAACCGTACCCGAGTGGGCAGTTCGGGTTTATTGACGACCCGGACCGCCAATTTGGCAATGGTTCGGTTTGGACCCGGACCCGGACCCAAAGTGACGGTCCGGAACCGTTGCTAACACTACATATACCCCTTCTTTTGGGTATACTTGAAGTACTTATACCCTTCTTGCTTCCATTGGTCTTGCTGAAGTGGCAGGCTCTGCTTGGAATTGATGCAGAATTGATGGCACAAAAACTAATGGCATGAGAGAGGTTTATCTTCTGAATCCTCAAAACAAAGCAGCTCTGAATCTGTTGTACGTATTAACATGAAGACCACAAAGGGAAGAAACAAACCTGTCTGCTTTGTAACCAACTTATTGATATAGTAAGGTGGGATCATATACCATATCTTATCAGCTCCATCGATGCAATAGTTGGCACTGTACAGGTGGTAGTCCTCAACATGCCATGTAAAGACTGTACCTGGCGTGCCCCTATACAGATACCGAGTATGTATACCATCGAATTTGACAGTAGTCATGTTAAGGATATTGAATGATCCATTGAATATGTTGAGAGGTGATTGCTGGCGGTTGCACAATGCAGCTAGACATGCTAGTAGTTAGCAATCTATAATGAAACCAGGTAGCATTGTGTCAGCCTCATACCTCTAGCGTCAACACCATATGGCTTGCCTTTCTTGCCCTCTCCCTTGAGCTCCTTCTCCCATAACATCTTTGAATCCTCCTGTTCCCAGGTCTCTTCATTCTCTAATGGCAATGCCCAATTCACAAAGCTGTTGCTGACATCGAAAGACTTATTCTGTTCCCACTGCAACTTAAATGCCTTACTGCCTTCTATGCCCTGAGGTACTAGATCCTAGACCCTGACCTCAAATCTGCACACGGGAGATCTGTTGATCCTGCCATCCTTACTCCTCTTCCACCAGCTGCCATCTTCCTTCTTCTTGGGCAATCTGAGATGCACTGCCCCATACTCAAGTTCACACCAACTAACAGCTTCCAAAAACACGCCAAAGATCTCCATTGCACAGCTTGAAGGCAGGAAAATCGGAGGCTCAGAGGATACAGGCTGTAGCATGGTGCCAAACTTAACTGGGAGGGCAAGGCTTTTGATAGCTTTTTTCAAGGGAACAGTTCCAACAGGAGTTAAAAAGCTCTTGCTTCCTGGAATTTCATCAGCGTCAGACACAGGCTCCACAGGCAGCCACTGTACTTACCAATCTTTCGTGCTCTAGCTATTGTATCAAACTGGCTATCGTTTTGTCTTCTAGCATTGTCAAAAATGCGAAATCCTTTTTGCCCCATAGCAGCTTCCTCTTGGGTCTGAATAATCCAGGTAAACTCCTTGGGTGGCATTTTTTTTCGATTAAACAAAGGCTTATAATGTTCACCAGCCCTGGCTAATTTTTTAATTGATTTGGAGTTGTGGTTGTGGTGGAGTAGCTACTGGTTGCTGTTGAGATGGTTGGTAGCGGAGGTACAGGTGCTGGGTTGTTGACAGTCAGTTATTACCATATTTACTCGGCAACCGTAACCACACCATACCCCGCCACAATCTGGATCAGTTATCGCCGCATTTAGTAAGTCTTTCAGTAGGGTAACCCCTCGCCCAGAACACACACACAAAATTTATCAACAGTAATTCAACACCACAAATTTAATTAATTATTTAACATGAGCCAGTATTAAGTACTAGGAAGCCAGAGAGCTTACCCCAAGTGATAAATTATTGCTGTTGCTTATTGTGGTTGTGGTTGTCGCTTTGAGTTTTGAATTTTTGCACATCGGTATCAATAGGCTGCCGTCGAGCTTGTCGCTTCAGTGAGACATACTGCATACAGAAGCTGAATCTGGGCCCACCCCCGCTCCAAAGACTCACGCTAGAGAGTTCTAAAACACAATCGGCCAAGCTTGGAGGCATTGCTATTCACCCAGCACTACTATTAATATGATATGCTTGCATTGCCCCGAGTACATTGAAGTTATCCTATCGAAGGAGCGGAACGCCGTTCGCTCTTGTAAGCTGCCCCCTCCCCATCTTCCACCTCGCACAACCACCAGCACCACCACAACTGCCACCACCACGACGCGCCGGCGATGCCATCTAACAACAGTGGTGGTAGCGGCAATCGCAGCGGCAATCAAAGCAACAACCACAGAAGCAATTCCGCTGGCTATAGCGGCAATGCAAACAGCAACAACAATACCTATACATTCAACCTCGGCAAGAACGCAATACCAAACTTCGGTGGAAGAGTAGGTGGTCTGTATGGAAACGCCGCCATGAAGTTTACGTACACAACTGTAAACATGGCCAAACACCTAGGATAAAGCTGTCGAAGAGTGCGTTGAGTGATAGTAGAGCCTGTGAGGAAGAACAATCGAGGGGGAGGGCAATCCTATTTGAGTGATTGCGATGATAACGATGATGACGATGATGACTATAGTACGGTAATGGGGAGAGTCCTCGCTATCGAAGAAGACTGTAAGGCTGATCTATGTCATATCTGGGTGTGTACTAATCATGTTAAAAGCGGATATAGTTAAGAGTATGAACCAAATGAGTGGTGTTGTGGGTAATGGAGGAACTGTAAATTGTGGCTGTTGTCGACATTGAGTATGGAGGTATGCGAATAGATACTTATGAATGGATTTTCTGATCAGATCGTGTCACTCTTCAACCCCGCAGAATTCCGTTGCAATCTAAATCCCAGCAATCGTATGGTGCGAGTCAAGCTTTTTGTACCCATTACTGTTTTATATAACAAAAAGGTAAGCGGTGGCAATTTCTGACCGAATCCGGCACTGCTGCAAGTGTGTTTTCAATGTTTTTTCATATAAATTTCGATTAAGGACTCCCAGTGGACGGATTTTTGTGTTAAATTTCTCGGGCCTCAGTCTCAACTCAACACTTGGTTCCCCCATCTGCACCGTCCCGGTATTCATTGGTGGTGCGTCACTTGACTGTCACTCGCTCGATCGGCTGTTCAACGGCTTTCTTGATTACTATTTCTGGCAAGCGCATCAATCTACTGCATGGTGAGGATTGTAGCGTCTTAGTTGTACATAGTTCCCTAGCAGTTACACGGAATAGGTCACACTTCATAATTCTTGGAGGGCTGGCGACCGGGTTATTGAGGAATAATCAAAGACCTATGTACGATTTTATGGCGCCCAGCGGAGCTATCGTCGGTAATATCGCATAAAATTATATATATGATCTCTTAGCACTTAATATATATCTGCATACCCAACAGTTCAAACAAGTTCAAAAATCAGTGCCAAACCGAACAGAGCCGACTAACTGCTGAACCAACTACTTAATAGGAACCGGTTTGCCGGTCAGTTGATTAGATTCTTGCCCATCAATTGATGAAATTCAACAGAGAACGGCGGGTTTCATGCCTATCGAAAAGACAAAAAGACAGACCCCCTACGCTCTAGCCTCCGACCTCCCATTCACGCGGTTTCAAACTTCGCTGCGACGCCTCCCAGTTGCCTTTGCCCATCCTTAGAGGTGCACGTGAACTCTAGCATCTCGCCTATGACACGCATATTCAACTTGTAGGTGATGCTGAAGCTGCAGGAACCAATATTTGATACCTCCACATCGGGGAAGTCGCGGGTCAGGTTGGAAAAGTTCAGAGTCATGGAACAGATCGAATGGACGACTTTTGTTTTTTGCAAGATCAATGGTATTAGCAAAGAAGAAGTTGCTTCCACTACTCTTGAGATAGAAGGAGCGCGCGAGGGGGGATATATATGGGGCGTGGCTTACCATGTGGCTCATTCCATACGGGCGCCTGATCGACGTCGCTGGCGAGAAGCTGTACGCTGGCTTCCCGGTCGGGAGCGCCGGTGGCGTTGAAGTTGAAGCGGAAGGAGAAGTCTTTCGAAAACCAGGCGCCGTAGGGGACCAGGATATTCTGTTTTTTTATCTCGGAGAGTTAGCCGGTGGACGGGGACGGGGACGGGATGAACACTAAGGGAGGGGGGGTTGCCTTGTTGATAAACCAGTTCAAATTGTTGTCCACAATGTCGACACCGAGGGGGTCGCTCCAGTGCTTGTGAGCCTCCCATCCCTCATTATACGTTTCGCCGGGCGTATAGTCTAGAAAAAAGGAGTTTCCATAGTGTCGGCGAGCACTTGGTTCTCATCAGCGGGTGTTTATGATTTTGACTCTGTGGGAAGACGAGGCGTTTGATTTGTATTCCGCGCTTAGAAAATATACATACAATTTATGGGTTACCGAGAAGGATTTGCTTTGGGTGCCGTGCAGCTCTCGCTGGATGGCGGCGAGGGCGTTGATGACCGCCCCATATGCCTGCAAAAATCCACGGTTAATTAGTCACCCAGTAGCTCTATCAGTATCACCGAATAAACAAAACGAGATACATCTGATAGATACGCACAATTGCACCCCGTCCGTCTACGGGGACGATGATCTCAGGTTTTGTCGTGCCCGGATATGTTATGTTTTGCAACGCCTGGAACAGATGCGGTGAGTACCCCAGGCCACCTGTCAAAAGAATTGCCTTCCACCAGGTTTTTGTTAGCTTTAAATACGTTATACTGCATAGGGAAAAGGGATCGCAAGATAACCTTAGCGTTTTCTCCGGCGGCAATGACGGTGTTGATTTGTTCAGTAAGTAGTTTTCCCACGGCATTAACTATCGGGTCGTATATTTCTTTGTGAATGTAGTCACTATAGTTACATTCTGTTAAGCAGAGAACAATTTTTATTCCAAAAGAGATGATGAGGGGGACTTGTGGATACATACGGTGTAAGATGGATACGTAGGCCCCGTATATCTGGTGACTCTACCGTCATACCATTTGCAAGCTGAAAAACGGTGCCTTCGAGGCGATTGATAAAGAATTCAAATCCATCTTTACATGTGTCAGTATCACCGATATGTTCCTTCACCTTATCGATCCATGTTCTCAGAAGGTGGGCTCGTTGCGTAGGCGTCAGGTTACTCAGGAACCCGTCGCCAAGGGTGCGTTTGAGCGAATCTTCGAACGCTTGGTCAAGGAAAATGGACCCGCAGAGAGCGCCTAGATATTGATGTGAGCCCCGTCATCACTTGCTTCAGACACAAGCACACACACACACACAGGTGTCGTGTCGGTATGTCAGTCCACGCGTGATTGCTTACCAATACCAGGAACTGCTTCACGAACGTGCAAAGGGTCGAGCGATACGATTTTATGAGCGATAATGTCTACAGTGCCTGCACCGGCGTTACAAACCACAAATGTATCGCCAGGCTACCCGTTGCGAAATATCAGCAAACGGCCGGTTATGGCATCTTGAACAAAAGTCAAACCTGTAAGACGCCGTGGCTCTGCTTCAGGGCAATGGCTGCGGCGGCGTCCGTGTCACCAACTAGATTGAAATCAATTCGGTGCGTTCCGTACCCGGCGGCCTCGATCGCTGCTATCAGGTGTGCCTTCGCCGGGTCGTCCCAGTTGGGTGAAACCGTGAACACATATCGCACAGTCGACGCTGCCACAGTCTGTGCACCGAAGACTTCCGCAAGCGCCGCATCTATGGGGCCTCGAAGTCCGGCAAGGAAGTCCGACACGGCGCGCTCGGGGGATGTCTCGATACGCAGCAGGATAGCAGCCGTCTTGGCAGCCGGAGACGAGGTCTGCCCCCCACTGAGGTTTGGGACTATGCCACTCGGGTACTGTAATAGAAGTTTCAAGTACGAGAGAACGTTCGGTTGGTCTTGGGGTGAGACGGTTGCTTGAAAGCCCCATCTGTAGATTGCGGGGTTAGACATATTGTAGACAATCAGTGAAGGTACTTCGGGTCCAGTGCCCCCGGGCCATTTTTGGACGAAGACAGGGTAGGAGGATCCGGAGTGTAATATTGCAACACGCGTGTACCTAGGAGACGTATATATCAGTCAGATCACCTCACGAAGGCACGCGGCAAAATGACGTCGATTTGTATATTCACTTACACGGTCCCGAAATCGATAACAACGAAGTAGTCGGGGGCTGTGGCATCAGTCATCTTTAGGTGGACAGAATATTCGGTGCTTCTGGGAGTGCTTTGGCCACAAAAGAATTGCGTAGAAAATCGTTGGTTGTTGGAGGGACCGAAAACCGAAAGACTTTACTTTTATATTAAGAAAACAGAGCGCACGACTAGGCAGAGAGTAGAAATGACGCCATTACACCAGCATTACTCGGGGTTTTGCTGAAATTCGTGACTGAAGGTGGCCACACACCTAAAGGCCCTTAGTCCGAAAATTCACACGCCGGGAGTAGTTTGAGCCAATGGTGATCTGTTGGTCGACTGTGCTCCTACAAGAATATCAGAAGCAGACGACTTTTACATTTTCCTTCTCTCTTTTATCGTTTTAATTACCAGAGAGGAAGGTCGAAATCAGCTCACAAAACCCTATGTGGGCGGATTCTGCAGGGCAAGCGCCAAAATTTATCTATACAGTCATGCGATTGGCGAGGGGAATGCGCCGCGCAAGGTCGTGGCCACCAAAAAACACGCCTACGGAGCATTCAATACAACCGAATGTCCTCAAACTTGACCTCGACTGTCATTATTCCTTCAAACTTATACCGTTCAGTTAATAGAGAGCTTATCATTATTTAAATATTTTTTTCTCAATCTTGTGCTGGTGTTTAATACCGTCACAACGTTTGTGTGGGCAATGTTTCTTGTCAATCGCGTGACGGTATTGCTCTAAGAAACTTCAATCCGCTAGAGCGTGCATATGTCCTTTCCGGCGTATCCAATTGTAAAGTACAGTGGAATTAAAGGCTTCGGTGCGGCCCCCACACTGCTCTGCATGCGTCTATGACGTATGTACAAGTATACTGATGTCCATTTCTTTGCTCTATCAAAATATATCGAGCGAACAAATGCGAGTACTGCTAGCTACAGAGACGTGCATATGGATTAACCAGGAGCAATCCAAAAAAGCACGTAGCTTGCAATTTGGGGATGAGGCGCAGTCATTGGTTTGTTCTCACCATAATGCATTCGATTGGTTTATAGTATTAACTCATGCGGCAGCTGCGGTTAAAGAAAGTGCGGGATGTCCTTGTACTAATTTACTATATGGGATATATGTTGTGCGCACTTGGAAAACCTCTATAAACTTGACGTCACTTCTTTTAACTACTACTAAGAATGTATGATCTTCAATATATCTCGCTGGTACTACTGAAAACTGTCGAAGAAAAATACAGAAGAGGGAGAGAATTAACGGATCGGACAATGCAATAAAACCGGTGTTGCATGCATTTATGTATCACACCGTGATGTTTTCGTTTAGCTACTGGGCTTTGCAGGCAAACTATATTACCTACGGCCAATCAAATGAAAATATCTACATAAGGATTGCTAGCGATAAACGTCAACCCGTGTGGTTAATGTCGCATGCATATTGTCATTTAAAAAACCACTTGGATTTGGTCCAGCGGAGTGTTGATCCCTTACGCATGCAATAGAGAGGTTTTGCAAAAATATGTCGTGTTATTTCAGTGGTGTAGTGACAGCAACAGCTGTAGGGATGAGGCTACTGCAGTTGTTGATGTGATGATTTTTGCATGGCATTCAGAATTTTTGTGCTATATACCACAGTGATTTGATATTGTTCTTAACTCCACAACATGCTGCTAACTTAGGTTAGAGTGAGAAAGGTGTGTATATCCAGCTCCTGAGCAGTGGTGATGTAGGTAGAAGTTGCATACCTGCACACCCAGCATCCCTCTCAACAACCGCCATGCAAATTACTATCTCTCGGTGAAATCAAGTCCAAACAACCTGTGCATAGCGTGAGGTTGAAGGTAACAATCAGGTGAAGAGAGGTGCAATCTCAAAAATCGACCGCCGAGACATTTGGAAAATTTCACATTACTACACTATGTGTACTGCTAGTCAATCAACACAAGCAGAACAGAGTCCCCCAGTATTTTACCTGCTGTTTCACCCTACTCAGCTTGCAGTCAGTCTAGCTCCAATTGTCAGTGGCAACGCAGAAGTGGACCTAGTACTCTGTTCACAGCAGTCAGAACCATAGGAATCCATCCCTGGCAGTAAGTGCAAAGATTCCGGACTGTCACTGGGTGTTCGGGTCCGGGTCCAAACAAAACTGTTGTAAAATTGGCAGTCGGTGTCTTTATTAAACCTGAAATGTCCACTCAGATACAGTTCAATAGTAAACTCTCAACACATTTGAATTGGGTGGGTTGCCAGCGTGTCGCCCAGCTGGTCCATCTATAGATACATACAGGGCTCTGGTGTTTGCAGTGTGTGAATAGTATCTTATCCAAATTGCATTTTCAGCATCCAACAATGTGCTTTTGCATGTTGTACAGGTTGCAATATTGATTAATTTGTGATCTGTGTGTCACCTTTGATTAGTGTTAGCAACGGTTCCAAATCCTCGGGTTGGTTCCAAGTCCTGTTCCGACCCGGTACAAAACCATTCCAACGTGTCTTACCACATGTAAACCCGGACCGTTGCATTTGGGCCAGTGTTACCACTAAATACATGTTATTTTAATATCAAAACTCTGGTTCCAATTAAGTATTTGAGTGGGGATCGTATCATGAGATGGTGAGTAGGGAGATTGTTCATTTCGTGCTACGCTGTCACCTCCCGGTTTCAGATGTGCAATCCGACTAATTTTCATTGAGTCGCTACCAAAAACACGCTAATGGCGATTAGTATTTGCCCTTAATTCATAGGTACTCAACGAATCTCAATCGGATCACCAATCAGAAAGCGGGAGTTGAAACAGCGGCTAGAACCGTACAATTTATGTACTGATCATGTCATAATGCAATTGGAACTCATATACTGAATTGGAGCGAAAGTTGCAGGAACTGTTAACTGTAATCGCGGTCCGGGTACAACCAGGGCAAAAAACCGCAGGTTTATGTCCAGTCCGGGTTATAACCCCAGGAAGACAGAGGTGGTAGGGTTCCTTGGTGGTTCCTTACCCTGGCCGGGGTCTCGGTTCCAGTTCCAATCTGGACTGACGCTTGGTAACCCGGAACTGTTGTGGCGGAATCCTACATCAGGAGATTGCCCTGCAGCGTCCATAGGAAGTTACGAAAAATGGAGGTTTTATTTTGAGGAGTATAGGGAGGGAGTAGCTGCAACGAGATGGTTGATTGGCTAGAACCTAAGAAACATAAGAGAGAAGAAGGAAAGAGATGACATGATGATTGCTATGTAATTGGTGAGGTGTGAATGGTGGTGTTGGATGCCCACCAGGGAAGGTTTTTCAACTATATCGATGGAGTTATACAGATCCGCGATAACCCTAATCCAGTCACGTACCTACTCAAATGCGTGGTTTTGTAGTGGTAGAAGCTGTCTTCCCACAACAAACCCTCCCCAGCCATGTGGTGTGAAGCACGGGGTTCTCCTCTTCCGTCAGCCTCCTCCTCGTCCTTACCATCATATCCATATTTGCAAGATACCAGCTGTTATTCCTGGCATGCACAACTAGCGCAAACCCCAACCAGCAAATGAAACAAGCACCATGCACGGAACAAGATACAACACAGAAACGAGAAAACAACTGAAAACATGGCCCAAAACCCACACTATCCAACCAACGATCCAAGACTCCTCAACGTATGTTCCGTGACATTTGCAGTCGCTGCTGATTGTCCCGTTTACAGTTGGTGCGGATTGTTCCATATCCAGTCGGTTCTGGTTGTCTCGATTACAGTCGGTGCTGATAGTCCAGTTTTCAGTCGGTACTAATTCTCCCACTGCGGGTCCTCCGCGCTCATACCTTCATCCAGGTTGAACGAGGAGCTGCTCACATTCCTCCTCTGCGGAATCCACCCCGTGTTTTCAGCTCCAGCCATGTCTTCCTGGTTTAACGAGAGGGTGCTCACTATTCTGTTTCCTCTTTCCCCATACTTTAGTCCGGTTTAACCAGACAGTGCTTACTCTTCCAGCTTAATTCTCCGTACCTGTGAAGTCAGCTTGACCTCCTTATCCTCCGGGTGAGCTTCTTGCAGTTGTATCCTCCAAATGCACCTTCGTCAACTGCGCATTGCTCCCACGTCCTCCAAGTGTGCTTCTGACCCCCCGCGTCCACATCTCCTCTGAGTCCACTGTGCTCCTCCAAGTGCATCCCCCGGCGCAAAATTCATGTCTGTGTCCGGAGTGCTGGCACTCTCCTCACTGTGTGCTTCGTGCCACTGGCGGTGACAACAAAAATGAAATTTCCCCTCCCAGGCCTTGTGTGAGAAGCACATTCTGTGTTCACGTCTCCACTCGCTGACACCAAGCAGATGGTTTACCAAGTAGATGGCGTTCAGAAAGTGACTGCTACCACATTCGTTCTAGTCATATGGCGAGTGGTTGGCGGGCAGTGTATCTTGGAAAGGGTTGCATGTCGACATTGACTTGCCGAGATCGTGTGAAACGCTCCATGACCTCCTGCACAGGCTGTGTTAATGGGTCCCATGATAGCAGCGGGGTGGATGTAGGTGTCGGTCGAGCAGTTTCCGGGGCTGGTGAGTCTGGGCAGGCTGGTGAGACTGGGTGTACTGGTGGCAGTGTAGACAGTATTGGATGGCCTGCATATGTATAATCTCATATCGTCCAGTTACCGCGGGCAGCCAGTACCATTGGTATCTCCTGTCACGCTTGTCCAAGTACAAGTATATCATGGTTATTGATACTTACAACACAACTCTGCAGCTCGGTACTCAAATCAACACAGTTCTGAATGTGATTCTGATAATTGCAGTAATGGCATGGGCGAACATCTCATTGATGTGGTGGGTGGACTGGATCATGATAAGACAGCGGTGGGGCAGGCTTCTGATTGAACGACGAGGTGGGCTGTGGACGGCTCTGCAGAGCAGACTTCTGACGGTGCTTGGGCTGTACAAAACGGTGTCGACGGAATCGTAGGCCTCAAGGTGGCTCATCATTGACTAGTATTCCCAGTCATACAGTGGGTCCAGCACGGATGGTCCTTGGTCTAGCAGCGGGAGAAGAAGCTGAAGAGAGTGTAGTACTTATCACCGTGGTCGAGGGATCTTTAGCTGCCATGGGAATTTTCCTGGTCGTCTCTGCACCTGCCGGAGCGATGGGAGCCGGAGAACACAGGGCAGCCGGAGAAGTTGTGGCAGAAGCAAGGAAAGTCATGCAAGCTGGAGAAGTTGTGTGAGTCATGGGAGTTGCCGGAGTCAAAGAAATAGAAGGAGCCGGAGAAAGAGGGGAAGCCAAAGAAACAGGGGAAGCCAGAGATACAGTGGAAGCCAAAGTACTTGTGTGAGCCATAGGAGAGGTTGAAGCCATTGGAGCCAGGGGCGCAGGAGATCCTATTGAAGTCAGAGAAGCTGCGCGAGCCGGGAAAGTTGCCAGAGGCGGTGCGGCAGGAGCAAGAACATCGAACATTGTCAATGCCTCCGCAGCTGCGATTCTCCCAGCGATCCAGCCCACCAAATTCCCTGATTCAAATGTACGTGGTTCGAGCAGGTTGAGACGACGCTAAGAGATCCCGTTCCTGCTGAGTCACTTGGGAAGTACACACAGCAACATCTCTGTCCTATCATACTCATCCATTATGCCGCGCTCACTAACAACTCCACTCATATGGTCATAAGTGCGAAGGAACGACTTCAGGGTCTCCGTATCGTCACAATCTCCAAACACGGCGCAGAGACTCTCCAAATATAGAGGTGTGTAGACAAGCAAATTGGGCCAGCTATCGGTACACCGAAACTCATCCAGCATCTCCTTCTTGAGTGCAGCCCAGTCTCCGGCACTTATAACCACTCATCCTCATTATTGTCTCAGTGATCGCGTCCGTTCGGTAGTTGGGAATCCTGACCACGACATTCCGGCTGGAATGGTCAGTAGCAGTGAAGGCAGCCCAGCCATCATAGTTGTGGAGTAATGTCGCCAAGTCAAAGCAAAGAATGATAGGTGCGCGTGGACAAAGTGGAGGAGGCTTGTGATTCCGGGGTTTGGTTGCAGACGAGATGGCCTCATAGGGCAGACGTGAGGTCTCCATACTTTAAACCCGCCTGCCGTGTAGGTTGGTGTAGGGTTGTGGTGATGTTGCTCTTTCGGTGGTTCTCGCAATGCTGATGGTGGCTCCGACCTGCGAAGGAGTAAAATCAATGCTTCTCAGCTTGCGATTCCAGTATCGTCGTCTTCGATTGTCCCACGTTCAATTCCTCAAACTGTTGTTGCCTAGTGGTCCTCCATGCTTGATTCGTGTTCAATTGTCGGTGTAGTGTAGTCGCTGTGGTGTAGTGTCTCCTTGCAGCCCAGTATTCCATGTCACGTTGTTCTAGTTCCGTCATATCTATTTCATTCATGTCTGTGTCGTTGCAGTGTCAGATGTCACTCGATGCCAGCTTACTTTCCCGTGCTTTGCTCTCCGAAATGACCACCATGTCAGAGCACCATTTCTGGCGGAATCCCGCATCAGGATATTGCACTGCAGCTCCAGTAGAAAGCTACAAACATGAATGTTTTGTGTCGAGGAGCGTAAGGAGGCATAAGCCGCAGTGAGATGTTTGATTGGTTAGATTCTAAGAAACAAATGAGAGAAGAAACAAAGAAATGAGATAATGATTGCTACGTGGCTGGTGAGATCAGAATGGTGGTGTTGGATGGTGACTAGCGAAGGTTATTCAACCTTGTCAATGGCGTGATGAACAGCCGTGATGACCCTAACCCAGTTACGTACCCACTCACATGAGTGGCTTTGTAGTTGTGGGGGCCATTGTTCCACTACCCCGTTGCTAAGCTTAACTTTGATATATGGTAATTTTGCCAATCAAGGAGGTCAATAATACAGTTATGAGGGTGAAGATCTCCGCACTGCCTTGTTTACAAAATATGGATGACTGAAAACTGTTGACGCTCAGTTGACACATATTGTCAGGATGACGCAGGGAGCATGTTGTTGTTGTTTTTCCCCGTAAAGGCTGCCAAAGTATCATACATGGATGTGTGTTACCCTTCGGAAGATGAATTACCCAAGATGGAAATCTACAAATTGTTGATGCTTCATACATGCTTATTTTAAGAATGTATTCGTGATTGTGTTGCTATCTCTGTTTCCAATCACAGTGAGCAATACGTCCATTATGAATAACAACCACCAAGTCACTGGTCAATTACTGTACTTACAAGATCGCAAATTGTTGCCGCTCTGTTGACACTGATTTTCATGTATTGTCCATTTAACATCTGCTGCCGTCGATAAGTGTTTTCATCAAATTTTGACTTTATCAGTTGTCCTTGTATCCGAATGAGACTGGGCCCCAAGGCCAATATGAGCGGCGTAATATTCTTGCACTATTTACTCTCCCAATACTAAAAATGAAATCTCACGCTGTGGTGAAACGGCGGAGCTGGAGGGCAGAGGGCATATCGTTATTATAGCCAGATTCTCAGTCACTGGGTTGAAATTAAGGCTACACTTCCACCCGAAAAATTGGAACTTTTGACTGTAGAACTACATCCTCCGACCAGAAGTTGGCAGTCTATGAACCCTCCGGCTGGAATTTGAAAATTTCCCCCAAAAAATTGCATCATGCTCGAACTGGAAGATGAGAATTTCTCATAGGCAGATAGTATTTAATCTTCCGGCCGGTGAGGTGGGAAAACGACTCCCTCCACTACAAAGCCACGCATTTGAGTGGGCACGTGACTGGGTTACGGTTATCGCGGCTCTGCATCCCGCCATCGACAAGGTTGAAAAACCTTGGCTGGAAGGCATCCGGCACGAGCACGATTCAGAAAGACCTCACCAATCACGTAGCAATCATCATCTCATCTCTTTCCTTTTTCTCTCTTTTGTTTCTCAGTTTCTAGCCAATCAACTATCTCGCTGCAGCTACTCCCTCCCTACGCTCCTCGAAATGAAACCTTCATTTTGGTAGCTTTCTACGGAAGCAACCATGCGCGATCTCCTGAGCCGGAAGTTCCGCTACAAATGGTGCTCTGACTAGGAGGTCGTTCCGGAAAGCAGAGGATGGGAAAATATGCTGGTAGCGAGAGACAGCCGACATGGTGAAGACATGGATGTGGATGGAATAGACGCGACGGGACAAGAACGACGCCTCACCGAAAACTGTGCTTCGAGCAGAGACTACAGCGACAATTGAACATGACTCCAGCACGGAGGACCAATAGGCAACAACAGATCGACGAATAGAAAGTGGGAGAATCACAGATGAGGATACTGGAATCGCAACCAGAGACATGTTGATTTGACTCCTACCGAGGGCGGGGAGCCACCATCAGCATCGCGAGAACCACCCTACGAGCAATATCACCAAGACCCTATGCCCACGTATACGACAAGCGGGCTTGGGAGCATGGAGATCTCATGGCTACCCGTTGAGGCCATCTCGGCTGCGACCAAACTCCGGAATCAGATGCCACTTCCGCTTTGTGCAGTCGCGCCTATCTTTCTTGGCTCTGACGTGATGACATTTCTCCACATGGATGAGAGCATCGCCGCCTTCACTGCTACTGACTGTTCCAGCTGAAACGTCGTCGTCATGCTTCCCTACTACTGCACGGAAGCGATCACAAAGCTCGGTCTCAACCCGCTGGATCTGTGTATGTTCGACTCCGGCACGCTTAAAGACTGGATAACCTCAACGATATCTGCCACCGAGGCTATTGCCATGTTTGAATTTCTCCCTCTCTGGCTGTCGCTATTCCGCTGACTTTATCATCACCAACCGCACCACCAACTTCTCCAGCTTCCGTATATTCGATTAATTCAATGGCTCTCGCAACATCTCTGGCTTCCAATGCATCTCCGACTTCGATAGCTTCTGCTGTGCCCCTGGCTCCAACGCCTTTGACCTCTTCCACAGCTCCCACAAGTACTTCGGCTTTCCCTGTTTCTTCAACTCCGGCAACTCCCAAGACTCACACGACTTCTCCGGCTCTCCTCATGTCCCCGGAACCCACGGCCTCCATGGCTTCCACGGTTCCATTTGGCTTACGCAGCTGCCGAGACTACCAGGATAATTCCCATGGTAGCTAAGGTTCCCTCGACAACAGTGAAAATTACTACACTCCCTTCGGCTCCTTCTCCCGCAGCTAGACAACGTACCATCCGTGCTGGTCCAACTGTACGACTGGGAATAATCCGTGTTGAGCCATCTCGAGACCCGCCAGTCCGTCAACACCGTTCTGTGTAGCCCAGGAACTGTCAGGAGTCTGCTCTGCTGAACCGTCAAGTGCCCGACCAGCAGCACCGTCCACAGCCCACCTCACCGTCCAATCAGAGGCCCGCCCCACTGCCGTCACATCAAGATGCAGTACAGCCACCGCAACAACGAGATGTTCCCCCAGGCCATTACTGCCACGCTCAGCATCGCCTCCGGAACTGTGTCGATTTGCATAACGACCAGGAGGATGGTGTTGTAAGTATCAATAACAGTGATAGACTTGTGCTTGGGCGAGCGGGACAGGTGATACCAATGGCACTGGCTGCCCGCGGTGACCGTACGATATGAGATTATGCACATGCAGGGCGTCCCATACTGTCAACACCACCACCAGCAGCCCAGTCTCTCCAGCCCGCCCAGTCTCACCAACCACGTCTCCTGGTCGACCAACACCTATATCCACCCCGCTGCTATCACCTGAACAATTGACACAGCTGATGCGGGAGGTAATGGAGCGTTTCGCACGATCTCGGCAAGTCAAAGTTGACGTGCAACCCCATCCAAGATACATTTCCTGCCCACAGCTCGCCATACGACTGGAATGAATGCGAGAGCAGTTAGGTTCTGAACGCCATCTACTCGGTAAAGCATGGGCTTGGTGGCAGCAAGCGGAGACGGGAACACAGAGTGTGCTTCGCACAAAGGGCCAGGGAGGTGAAATTTCTTTTCTTTTTCACCACCAACTGCAGGTAGCGCACATAGAGGACAGAGGCAGCACTTAGGACAGGGAGGTGAACTTGGAGGCGGGGGATGCACTAGGAAGATAGAAGTGGACTTGGAGGAGAGAAGTGGACTCGGAGGAGACGTGGACTCGGGAGTGACAAGCACACTTCGAAGATGCGGGAGCGATGTGCACTTGACGAGGGTGCATGTGCTGGATATGAATGTGTGAAGCGCACCCGGAGGATACGGAGGTCAAGCGGACTTGACAGGCATGGAGGATAAGACTGGAGGATTGAGCACCGTCTCGTTGAACCAGGAAAAAATGGCTGGACCGGAGGTTACGGGGTGGATGCCGCAGTAGAGGATCTTGAGCACCATCATGTTAAACCGGCACGAGGATGTGGACTAGGAGAACACAGGATCTTGAGCACCGTCTCGTTGAACAGGGACGACGGTATGAGTGCGGAGGGCGCGAGTTGGGAGAATCAGCGCCGACTGTAAACGGCACGGAATATGCGTGGAGGAGACTTTGGTGGAAGGTTGGATAGAGTGGGTTTTTAGGCCAGGTTTTCGTATGTTTTCTCATTTCTTTGTCGTTTCTTGTTCCTTTCTTGATGCTTGTTTTGTTTGCCTGTTGGGGTTTGCTTTCGGAGGTAATTCTGCATGTTACGGATAACCGGTGGGACCTTTGGACACAGAGATGACGGTAAGGAGGAGGAGGAGGATGGTTGAAGAGAAGAACCGCGTGCTTCACACCAGGTGGCTGGGGAGGAGTTATGGTGGGAAAACGGCTCCCACCGCTACAAAGCCAGGCATTTGATTGGGCACGTGACTGGGTTAGGGTTATCGCGACTCTGCATCATGCCATCGACAAGGTTGAAAAACCTTGGCTGGAAGGCATCCGGCACGAGCACGATTCAGACAGACCTCACCAATCACGTAGCAATCATCATCTCATCTCTTTCCTTCTTCTCTCTTTTGTTTCTCAGTTTCTAGCCAATCAACTATCTCGCTGCAGCTACTCCCTCCCTACGCTCCTTGAAACAAACCTACATTTTCGTTGCTTCCTCTGGAAGCTACTGTGTGCGATCTCCTGATCCAGGATTTCCGCCACACTGGGAGATAGTAGTTTCTGCCAGTATTGAACTATGTGGTTCGAGTAGAAAGCTGCCAGAGTCTGCTTGGTAGATCTCAATACTCTGGCCAGAAAGTTGAATATTTCCCAAGAGAAACTGCATTCTCCGACCGGAAGTTGAGAATTTCTCCCAGGCAGGTTGCACTGAATCTTCCTGCCGGAAGATTTTAGTTTCTACCAGTGTTGAACTAAGTCTTTTGATTTGATAGCTCCCAGGTTTTGCAAGTTAGATCTCACTTCTCCGCCTGAAAAGTTGAAACTTTGGCAACAAGAATTGCATTCTCCGACCGGAGTGTAATGGTGTTGTCAAGTAATGCGTGGTTATAGTTGCCGGACGGTCACGTGACATGACCAGTGCTGGGTAACTGCCAACATTATATCTACGTCGCGACAGAGACTTAGCTCCCTACCGAATATCTTACCACTTACTTCTACAGTTGATCTCACTCGGGCTCGTGTGCAACCGTATACCATACCATATCCCTATAAGGCCAAGCGCTGGCGTACGCACCCTTACACTATATTCGGTTTCCAGAAATCCGATATGATTCGCTCACGAGATCACGCGAATTTAACCCATAATTGATGTGTCGCGACCGACACGAAATCAACAATTACCACCAATTACCCCCATGCCTCCAAAGAGAATACAGAGAAGCCAATTGCGTGTGCCTAACACATACGCGAGCATTGAATCCCTCTGACCATCGCTCAGCCGAATCACGCCTATTCCTACTGGTCGAGTCTTGGTACTATCAGAAGATGAAATCAATGATGATGATCCCGCCGAGCCTCAAGTCCATGAGCAAGCCCGCGATCCTGATGATGAAGAAGACGGCGAAGCTGATTGAACCTTACAAGACGGAGACGACAAACGAGGCAGAGACGATATCTTTTTAAAGATAACCGAAGACGATCAACAGGAGATACTTGAACAAAACCAAATGTTACTTAAACTCCTATTCGAAGAACAAGCCGAATGGAAAGAGGAGAGAACCTGAATGCTCACCGACCTTGACCGCAGCCGAACCATCGACAGACCGGAGAACCCCGGAGATCAGTCCAAGATCTTTAAGATGGTTGACCCCTTAGGGTACAGCGGCGGAGCAAAAGTGCTGGATACGTTCCTCGAAACCTTACGGTCAAACTTTGCTTCTCAGAATCACCTATTCCCAAGAGGCGATCCCGACCAAGTCAAGTATGCAGTCTCCTTTCATGACACCTGGAATAACCACCCAGACATGACTCAGTGACAGATAGAAAATACCGACCCAGCCGAGTGGGCTAGCTACCTACGAGAAGCCAAAGACCAATGTTCAGATGATTTCGAACTCTTCGCGAATGAGCTTCAAAAGATGTATGGAGACAAAGATAGACGCCTTAACTCAGCACCGAAAGCCATGCAGGAATACCAACAACTGCCAAACGAAGCAGTCCGAGTCTACAGCAACCGCTTGAAAGCAAATTGGATGAGAGCCAGCTGCAACCTTACAACGCAAGAAGTGGTCCTATAAGACATGGCCTGGGCGGGCCTGCGGCAAGCACTCAAAACGAAAGCCAGACCTTGGATCTCCAGCGGCAATGACAGGTTCAACACACTAGACCAACTCTTTGACTGTGCGGCGGCTTCAGAGTTCAAACCGGACAACAAGAAACCGGCAGGACAACAACAACAGCACAGGCAAACAGGAGAGTCTCAGAAAGGTGGTGACAAGAAAAGTAACTCCCGACCATCCATCTCAGAACCTACGGAAAACACTTCCGGCAATTCCATTACCTCCGGCTATTCCAATAATTCCGGCACCCATAACTTAAAATCGGGCAAGTTCAATATATCCCGTGGAGGCAGCCGTGCGAACTTATCACCAGCGCCGTGGCTCTCAAAGGAAATCTACGAAAGCCGAAAAGCAAACCGGCAATGCACTCGCTGCGGCAGCGGAGACCACAAAACCTACCTTTGTACCAAATACGGCAAGTCAAGCCCACCTGAACAGAACTCCAGCAGTAACAGCGGCTATGACGGCAAACAAATCAACCGCCAAAAGTCGTTCGACACACAGCAGGAAAAAAAATAGTCTACCTCGCTCGATATCTAACTCGACAGGAGAGGCTGGACGAGACGGAGCTAGTATCGGAAAACTTTTGGAACCGGGCCGTATTTGCAACCTTGGATGAGATACAACCGCACCGAATCGCCCTAAAATCAACAGTCATTCTGGAATGTAGGGCCCTGATGTCAAGCCAATACCTATGCGGCACAGAGAGACCGGATTCAGCGCAAATCATCCAAGAAGTTCTTGTACGAAACATACTCGGCAACATGCAGCGAGTCAAAGCACTAATTGACTGCGGTGCAACGAGGATCTTTATATCACCGAGCCTACTCAGGAAACTCAAATTGCCCCACGAATCAGCATTTACCTCCACCCAGGGTCTTAATGGCCAGGTGATGATGTCTGCAAGGGAGAGCCGCAAGGCAAGTCTCTTGGTACAGTATTTTGAATACCTTAAACTGGGTGACGAATCGGAGGTTTTAGTCTTCCCAATCAATGTATACGACCTAGTCCTGGGCTGGCCATGGTTTAAGGCGAGGAACCCGGAAATCGACTGAACCAATGGTCGATTGACAGCCCTCCGCACACCAAATGCACCGCAACGGGCGAAAAATTACAGAAGCAGATCGCGCAAGCCCTCTGCTGGAACATGGTGAGGAAAACACAAATCATGAGCCTCCCCCGGATATACAAGTACTCGGGGCTACCGCATTCGGTCACCTCTTAGCAAGCGAGGAAGTGGTCGAGGCATTCACCATACAACTTGGAGAATGTCATTGGTTGCTGGGAGCATCTCTGGAAGGCATCACCGAGAGTGAGGGAAACCCCAGGATGCTGAATGTGCGAGCAGGAGCAGCGGCAGTAGTTGCGACAGAAGAGTGACACAGTAACGGTGCTTGAATAACTGCTACCGGCTCGCCGAGACATGAAGGGAGAATCTAGACACCGGGTGTGGTTTATTGCGACGAACATTTCTGATCCAGGCAACCCGGAACCCCTGCCCATCTCCACTCTGCCAAAACATGCTACAATGCAAAGAAGGCTAATGAGAATCGGAATAGACATAGATAACGTGCAGATGGTAACAACAGATGATGGGGGCCGCATCCTAGTACAATACCAGGAATTCGTGGAGGTCTTCAGCAAGAAAAAGGCCGAGACACTCCCACCGTATATGTAAATTGACCGCACGATGCATCTGGAGTCTGACTACAAACTACCATATGGGCGGATCTACAATGCCTCAGAGTTCGAATTAAAGACGCTTAAGGCCTACATCGAAACCAACCTGGCAAACGGCTTCATTCAATGGTCATCATCCTTGGCCGCAGCCCCGTTCCTGTTTGCAAACCAAAAAGGCGGAGGACTACGGTTGTGTGTCGACTATCGAGCTCTCAACCTAGGCACAATAAAGAATAGATACCCCGCATCCTCTAATCTCAGAACTACTCGATCGAGTGCTCGAAGCCCGGATCTTAACCAAACAGGACCTCCAGAATGCCTACTACCTAATCTGAACCAAGGAAGGCGACAAGTTCAAGAGTGCATTCCGAACCCGCTATGGTCAGTTCGAATACCGAGTTATGCTCTCCGGGTTGAAAAATGCACCGGCGACGTTGCAGGCTTACATTGACGATTGTCTACGGCCTTATATCGACGACTTCACCGTGTGTTACTGTGACGAGATACTCATCTACTCGGCCAATGAGGCGGAGCACGAAGGCCACGTCCGAAAAGTGCTACAACGCCTACAGGAATTCGGACGCTATTGCAATGCCGAAAGTGCCAATTTGGAGTCTGGAAAGTCGGCTTCCTCGGATTTGCCATCAATTTGGATGGAATCGGCATGCAGTCTGACCGCATATCCACGATCGAAGACTGGCCGACTCCGGAATCAGTTCGGGATGTTTAAGTTCTTCTTGGGTGCACAAACTTGTACCAGAGATCCATTCGGAAATATGCAAAGGTGACGCCTCCCATATCACACTTGCTAGGGACACAGGGCTCATGGAAGTGGGAATGGACTGGGGATGCACAACTCGCATTTCGAAAGCTCAAAAAGGCCTTTACCGAAGCTCCGATCCTGCAGCATGTCAACCCGCAAAAACCGATCATTGTGCAGACCAATGTAAGCGGCTTCGCAATCGCCACCATGCTCAACCAGTACGACGGATTCGGGATTCTTCGCCCAGTCAATTTCGACTCTCGAAAATGCTCCCCCGCCAAACAGAACTACGACACGTACGATCAGGAGCTCTTAGCGATTTTCGAGACAATGAAACAATGGAGACACTATCTCGAGGGCACCAATCACAAGGTCCTGATCCAGTGTGACCACAAGAATCTCGAGTATTTCCAAACCTTCAAAGTGCTCTCCCGAAGACAGGCTAGGTGGGCGGAAATCCTATCCTCTTACGCCTTTGGCATTGAACACTTGGAAGGAAAGAAGAACCTGGCAGATGGACCATCAAGAAGAACCGACTACGAGATAGGCTAGGGGAGTCTGACCGCGCGACTGCTGGGAACTCTGCTACCTACCACAGTTGAACTGTACTATGACCTCCCTCAAGAAATCAAAGCAGCCCAGGCTATCGACGCGTTGGCTGCCGACGTGAAACACAAGATCATCGGCACACCAATCGTAGATATCCCTGACCGGCAAAGAATAGACGAATTTGAGGAAGAATCGACCAATGAATAGAAAGTCACCGTCGGAATACTTACTTACGAAGGAAGGATATACGTATGCAAGGATGACCTACTTTGCAACAAAGTCATAAGCCTTTTCAACGACCATCCGATCACTTCGGAGCTCCCAAAACCACCGAGTTAGTGTCACCTGCATTGCACTGGGCCACAATGGACGCCACAGTGTGAAAATACATTGCCGGATGCGAAGTATGCCACCGAATCAAGGCACCACGGCACGCCAATCATGGCACAAACATGCCATTAACACCACCGTCACGACCTTGGGATGCAGTGACCATGGACTTTGTCACAGAGCTGCATGAGTCAACTGCCTCTGGGTACACGGGAATCTTCTTAATCGTCGATCTACAGATAAAAATGGCAATCTACCTCCCCTGCAGGAAAGATATCGACTCACCAGAGCTGGCACGAATGTTCTTCGAACACGTGCTCTGCAAACAGGGTGTACCAGACAACATTGTTACCGATCGCGGAAAAAGAAGTCTACCAGCCGATTCTTTAATTGAGTCTGTTCTCACCTAAGTATTAACCACAGGCTGTCGACCACCTTCCATCCACAGACCGATGGCCAGACAGAACGGCAAAACCAGACCAGGAACAGTACTTACGGGCCTTCTCCAACTATGAGTCTCTTCCATTGCCGATACTGTTGCATCCACCTGTATTTCCGACCTCAGATTTGCTGGGGCTTTTGGTGGCTTGAACTGCAGTGGCGGGTGGTAGTGGTAGTTGGCCCAGAATGGCGTCATCCGCGTTGAGTGATGAACTGAATTGTTGTAAGCAATCTTTGCCAGAGGTAACAGTTCTACCGAGTTATCCTGCTCACCGGCTTTTCCGGGAGAGCTTTTTGGAAGCCCAAGTACGGCAATCAACGTACGCTGGCGGAAAGGACATAACCTACGAAGTTGGGAACAAGGTGTGGCTCTCGACTTGACACTTCCAAACGACTAGACTGTCAAAGAAGCTCAACTACAAGCGCACCGGGCCGTATACGGTCAGTAAGATCATCAATAAGAATGCTTACAAACTAGACTTTGCCGAAAACAATGCGGAATCACAAAGTCTTCCATGTATCGCAGCTTGATCACTATACACCGCCGGTCATAGGACAATCATCCTGGAAACCACATCCAGTAATTCTCGATGATTCAGAGGATTGGGAGGTCGAATGGATTTTTGACTCTAAGTAGCATTATCAGAAGCTACACTACTTCATCCTGTGAGCCGGGTACAACCACATACGTGTTGAGCTGATTGGAAGTACGGATATCACTATGCCAAGGACTATGATGTAACTTGCCTCTTTTGTAGTTAGTACCATTAGTCATCGATCGATCTTATGTCGATGCGACATGTCGCGTTACACGATACAATACACACACCTTCGCATACGCCTGTGCTCACTCGACTACTCGAGCACATGCCACCGTACAACAGGTTATGAACCCTTGCGTTTAAAACGGGCACCAACGATCAACACTTCCATTTTTGTTTGTCGAGTGGAGATCATCGTCACGGAGAAGGGTCTCCACAAGTTAAGAAATTACCCCACGCCCCGCCGAACTTCTGACGGCGGCTGCTGGACGTCACCCGTAACGTACAGTCTGAGAGACTACGATAACCGACGATTGCGATACAAGATGAGTTCGACTACAATCACCTTCACCAAGTTCAGCGGCACGAACTATGCACAATGGGCTACCGAAATGGCACTACTTCTCAAGCTGAAGCAAGTGTATGGTATCATCAAAGGATACGACGACAAGCCCGAACAGCCAGCAGCAAACGCGACCGCTACAGAGAAGGCTGCTTTCAAAGACTGGATGAATCGCCATGGTGTTGCCAGATCGACTATACTGCTCGGCATGGAACTGAAGATACAAGCGGAATACACTGTCGTCGACGATGCGAAGACGCTTTGGGAAAAGCTTGCATCACCCTATACGTCAAAGTTAAAGCTCAACATCTTAGAGATTAGGGAAGACCTTTGGAGCATCAAGCTACAGGACTGCGGAGATGTCGACAATTACGCATCGCGGATCGATCGGAAAGTGAAGGATTATAACCTCTGCGCACGGCCAACGACCACCGACACTGATGCCGATACGGACAGTGCAAAGACAATCGCCAAGATGAGTGAGCAAGAGCACATCTTCTACCTCCTTCGCGGAATCCCAAGAAACGACGAGTGGAAAGTCTTCCTGGAGCTCATGATGGACAAAAACGCCACGATGACCACTACTCCTGATGAGATCGTCACCAAGCTCGTCGAAAAGGAAGATGCAATCAAGAGAGAGCATGGGCTCGCTCCAGAAGCTCTGCTCTTTGCAAAGAAAAGTGGCAGAGGCGGCAGAGGCGGCGAAGTCGGCAAAAGTCCAAAGAGGGATAAAAGAGATGATAGGAGAGGTAATAAGAGATATAATAAGGGAGACAATGATAGGAAAGAGAAGGATTTCCGGAAGTGCTTTCATCGCCACCGGCGAGGGCACACCACCGAGAAATGCTTGAGCAAGCAGCGCGGCGATCCTCCCAAGGCTGCCGATACTGCAGCAAAAGCATCAACTGAAGCATCGGCTACCTCAACTCTCACCACGTCGATCAAGAACTATTGGATGGTGCCCATCTGAACCGCTTCATCCAGTGATTGGTTCATTGATTGCGGATGCACGACTTACATCACCTGCCGTGGATCAATGTTCGTCACCTACACCGAATATCATCCGAATACGAAGAAGGTGAAGGGATACAATGGGGTCACATCGTTTACATCCGGATATGGAAGGGTTAGGGTTAGGGTTAGGGTTAGGGTTAGGGTTAGGGTTAGGGTTAGGGTTAGGGTTAGGGTTAGGGTTAGGGTTAGGGTTAGGGTTAGGGTTAGGGTTAGGGTTAGGGTTAGGCT
>Ga0307514_10001742_pt1 | contig 24897 bp, 22 predicted proteins | sample 16_EM_MG_FD_203088 | JGI IMG/M metagenome (GOLD analysis project Ga0307514, IMG submission 203088) | Populus trichocarpa ectomycorrhiza microbial communities from riparian zone in the Pacific Northwest, United States - 16_EM | ecosystem: Host-associated > Plants > Roots > Unclassified | place... | reverse complement strand
ACAAAACGTGATCACTGGGTGCCAGGTTTGCCTAGACACCGATGGTATACTGTACACCAACATGGTGGCGACCCATGAACTGCTCTATATAAGTAGCCCTGAGATAATGCTTCAGACTGGTTCAGGGAACTCTCAACTTTATATAAGATGACTATGGCAATCTATCATCTCAAAGCTAATACGTATGTACAGTATATACACTGTAAGTATATTTCTCCAAACATAAAACATGCTCCTTTGGTTGAGGCCTTAAGAACTCACTTCCAATAGGTCATCCTTGAAAAATGCCGTACTGTATACCATAAACGCCTATTCATATTCAAATAATATAATATGTAAACTTCCCTCTAACTTCTCATAACTCCCTACTTAACATTTCTCAGCGCCAGACTAGCGACTCAAAATTCCCATCCCCTTCCTCCCCAACCACATGCACTACTTCGCCCTTCTTTTCCCCAAACCCAAGCATCTTCCTAGCCTTCTTCAAGCCTTTCCTTCTCAACTCTCCCAACAGCCTGAAAACCCCCTTTACTGGCCTTTCAACATACCGGTCCCACTCATACCACCCCTTCCCCCCCGCAATATCGTACCTCTCATCGCTCGTTGCGTCTCTCAACTCCCCCGTATCCGCATCCACCACACAGATATAATCCCCATGGGGTTGCGCAATCACAACGTGCGTTACGATCACACTTTCAGTTGGAAGTGGCGAGCATGCCGTAGGGCATGCTATGGGGTTGGGAATGTAAGTGGTTTCGGGAATGCAAAAGTCTCCATTTGGAAGGCGACAGTTCGACGGTTGTGCAGAGCATGGTAAAGTCATCGTCGAGGTTGTTGTAGTAGTCTTGAGATCCTCCGACCCCAGGGTTTTGAGGGGTATATAGGGGCATTGGAGAGTAAGATGCGGTTGGAGGGTAGGAGAGGGGCAGTGGAAGTAGTTGGGATAATATGAGGTAATAGTGGGACAGCAGTTGTTGTAGGAGATTGGCTGGCCGGTATGCTCAGTGACAGTGGCGAAGATACTGGTAGTAGCAATGACTGTTTTAGTAAGAAACTGCCTACTATTATACGTCGGGAAAGGTGCATAGGGCACAATTATAACACCATCCCTCAAGGTTGTCGTTGTTTTACCGTGATTGTCAGGCTGGGCAAGGATGGTAGGGAGGGCCCTTTTCTCAAATTTGTCTGTACTTGTGAACCGGTCGAAGGGAATCCCAGTCACCACTTTGTGGTGGAGATTATAACTAACAGTTGTGACCCCCTCCTCGTTGATTTTTGCCATTTCCAATGCTTGCCGTTTGTCGCGACTCTTGCAAGTTTCTAGTATGAAGTAATTCAGTGAACCCAATAATACGCCCATTGCCACCAGCATGCAAAGATAGACAACCCAACCATGCCCTTTCCCAGTCTTGGTAACACCAACAATCTCTTCACCAGCTTCACCCTGGACTTCCCAATGCTTCGGAAACCACTCTCTATAGAAAGGAGGTATATACGTAATTTTTTGTCGAGATGCATCGAAGCCTTGGTACCCATTGGGTCCATGTGGCTCGCAGCCATATGGCCTGGGACTGCCTTGGTAAGGATTACCCGTTGCCTGGTATGTAGGTGGTTGGGTGAGCGCTCCCGGCTTCCCGATGTGCGGCGAAGGTGCAGTGGATGCCTCTGAAAGCCTAGTCCCATCCCTGGCTCGAGTATACACAAGGCCTCGTAAGGCTACCGCGTCCACGTCTGGGAAATCGGATTGTGGAAGCCGAAGCGGCATTGTGCTGACGCTTTAGGATATATATGATACTGAAATTGGGAGGCCGCAAATGCCCAGTTATTGGAGTATAAGAAGGTATTTTCGTGTGAGAATGGGAGTGAAGGGGCTTGTTTAAGAGTGGAATATATTTCAGAGGACAAATATACATTCATCCAAAAACTCTATGGCCTCACCCCGAGCTTATAGCTTCCAACCTAAAAAGTATTTCCCACCCGAGGCTTGTTTCAGTGTGATGCTTTGCTCCAGCGTTCTCGTGCTCACTGGTTCATGGTGTTGCTAAAATTTTAGTTTATCGCTGCAAGAGTGAAGCCGTACCAAAGTGGCTGTAGAGCGATCCAAATATCTATCTAGGTCATCTCATACACCGCCAAAAGGTGAAAATGCCACCACTGATATTGGGCCAGTGGGAACTTCCATGCATCTGCATCTTTGCTCGCTCTTTGTCAACAGGTGTAAGTAAGCCTCTCTACCAGTATAATCAGCTTCGAAAACAGCTACTGGAATGGTGACATTTCTTACCTTGGATTCGCCGAGAGAAAACGCTCTTTGTGGTAAGCAGAACGATGGGATTATATACGGTGAAGTCGACTACCATGCAAGCTGCATGCACTAGAAGGTCTGCTCCCAGCCAGTCTTGGCTAGTTAGCTAGGTACTAACTTCACATGTAATATTCCTCAACGCCAAAAACTCTTTCCACGATGGCCTCTCCAGACGCTCGCCCCACCATTCTGGTGATTGGTTCCCTCAATATGGACCTCGTCACACATACTCCCCGAATCCCGGTCGGCGGAGAGACGCTTCTTGCCCACGCCTACGGCTTTCACACTGGAAACGGTGGGAAAGGCGCGAATCAAGCTGTCGCAATTGCGCGGCTGGGCGGCGATAGTGTGCGATGTGTGATGGTAGGGATGGTGGGAGATGATGCCTTTGGGGAGAAGCTGCGAGGAGGGCTGGAGAAGGAAGGTGTGGACGTGAGTAGGGTCGGGGTGGAGGAAGGAAAGAGTTCTGGTGTAGCAACAATTTTGGTATGACTGTTCTTTGAATATATCTTATTTTGGGGAATGTTGTGACACATTTTTGAGTGTTGATATCGTCCCTCAACTAAACCCATGCATGTAAATAGGTTGAAGATAATGGACAGAACCGCATCCTGGTCTCCCCTGGCGCAAACTTTTCTCTTACTCCCTCGCATATTCCCAACCTTGATGACATCAATAGTCCAGCCATGGTTGTGCTCCAACACGAGGTACCTTTTGACACCATTTCCCATACTATTAAACTCTATTCTACCCCACCAACCAACACACTTATTCTCCTCAATCCTGCCCCAGCTGTTGACCCAGCCACCCTCGCCTCGCATGACATAGGTCTAAACAATGTGGATTTCTTTGTCCCAAATGAAACTGAAGCCGGGATCAGCTATATGGGCCACGAAGCTGCGGCCTCCGTCACTACTGTCACTGCGGCAGAGCGCATTGCGAAGTCACTCCTCGTAGATAGAGGAGTCCGGAAAGCGGTCATTGTAACACTAGGGAGTCAGGGTGTTGTGGCTGCGTATTATAATGAGGACGGGGATGTCCTTACAGAGCATGTCCCAGCCCAAGAGGTGGATGTTGTGGATACAACTGCAGCTGGAGATACATTCATTGGGGGTTTTGCAGTGAGTTATGTGGAAGGGAGGGGAGTCCTGGAGAGTATCAAGCGGGGAGTGGAAGCATCGGCACGCACAGTGCAGAAGAAAGGGGCGCAGGGAAGCATCCCTAGAAGAGCAGAATTGGGATGGGTATAGCCACTTCGCTGCAATAATTTGTTGTACGAACAAAACCCCTCTCTTCATGGGAGAAATTGGAAGCTTAACTGGATTTTGGGGATCACTTATCCACGACTAATTGTGAGCCCCGTGTCGATAGAATAATTGCAAATACAAATATAATATTGATAATTGACTAGAGCAGAGCGAATTTACAGCACTCTATATAAACTTTTATGGTAGGCTAGGCATCAGTCAACTTCTTAATCTTCGATGCATGTATGGCCTTGCTTGTATCTCTGCAGAGATCGCTATCGTCTTGCTATGGGACTGTCGCTCTCGGGAGATTTTTTTCTCACTCTAAATCTCACTCAAATACATGCGAAAATCCTGCGCTTATATCCTTCATCCGTTTCAACAATTTCCCATATGGGGATATCCTGTGGCTTGCTCAAATACGCCATTTGTGGTACAGTATACAGTGGCTGGACATATCCAGTACATCCTTCAGGAATATAAATTGGTGTAATATGTAGTGTTCTCATCCCAAACTGTCTAGTTAGTAATGTAGTACCAATCGGGGCTTCTATCACCCTCATCCACTCGAGCCTTCTGTAGTATAGAAAGAGGCTTCAACTTGACCTCATAAGATTTCCACATTTTTCTTGATTTGCGTATGCAATTCAGAGCGTTGAGACTTCGGCACCCGACCCTCGAGCTTGGCACAAGATCATACTCCGTATTGTATATTGACAAAACAAAACAATACATCGCAATCTCTACTTGTACAGGACTGCGGGTGCTTGTGATGTATCGTGCAGTGCGCCAGACTAGCGTCGAAGTAAAAATAGCAAGACTGCCTGTGCATTTTCCGACATCGCATATATAAGAGGGCCCTGGGTGCCAAGAGTCTCCTGTAACTTGTTATTGATATGGCATGCTGACACTGGCAGCTGACACATGCAAGTACAGTAGCTGGTGTGGCTTTGGTCAATTGGATTCCATAGTCTGGTTGGCACTGGATTCCACAGTTCAGCCGCTGTCTGTTCTGGTTGGCACGTTCTTAAATGATCAGATTCATCTTGTAAAGTAGTTGTTGGTTACGCTTGTTGCTGTAGTTACGGTCAGGCGCTGCGCCTGCCACTGTTTGTATCTTCTCAGCCTCGAATCAGGCGCATGCAACTACGCTAAATCTGCCTGTCAGCTCCGCAGATTAAACAACCCGATCTTCTCTTTTGTCCCCCTCAGCTTTCATTTTCTTTCAACATACCTCGACCTTTGGACGAAGTTCGTCGACAATTGACCCTTAAAATTCCCAACGTACGGTTCTCGTGATCTCAGCATTGAAGCGTTTGATATTCGGACCCGCTGCAGCTTCCCTAGAAACACACCACAAGTAGAACCTGGATAACTGAAAAACTATCAATCCAAACACCAAACACTCTCATATCCCAACCCCAGCCTCCATATCAAGATGCGGCTACCAGATGCGAATCCCATGGCTCTCCAGAGAGCCACCACTGGTTTCCAGGTTCTCCAGGCTCTGTTTATCCCTATAATAATGGGTGTGACAGGCGCTTCAATGATTCAGTCAAATGCAGCCCACTCCTCGAGTAAATTCATGTTTGCTTTGGTGAGTTCGTCTTCAGCTATCTTGTCAATTGTAGAGGGGTGAGTGAAACATAGAAGCTAATATGTTCATAATAGTGTTGGTTGACGATCCCTGTATTGATATATGTTGCAATGACCCCGCGGTTCGCCAGAACGAAGCCGTTGTCCAACCCGTACGCCATATGCGGCTTTAACAGTTTGATATGTGTTCGCTCCCTGAAATCTCTGCCTCCCATGAGCATTCCCACTAACGCCAAACTGCAGTTTTTCTGGTTCGTCGCTCCAATTGCTCTGGGGGTATACAATACCAAAGCTCAGAAAGAAGGATACGATAAGATCCACCGTGACTTCAACAACAAGGCACCTGGGGCTGTAGCTGAAGCGGATCTGCCATCAAGCCCATCCTGTAACACCACCACCGGAACTCCTAAGGAATGCTCACTCAACCACGCCGATGTTGGTCTTGGAGTATTCAATTTTTTATTCTGGTTCGCAACAACTCTTATAGCCATCTACGTTGCTTTGTATTACCAGCTGCATTTGATCACTCCGTGGGAGGCACACAGTGCCCAAATTGGTGGTGAGCAGGTTACGGAACACACAAAGCAGGCTTTTGGAGAGGACAACCCCCAGGGAGTTGATTATGCATTGATCAGCGATGAAGAGAGATCTCACAACAGCAACACGCCCTACTCCACTCATTCAATGTCCCAGGGAGCTTCCCAATATGATGACGACTACGAGAGGCAGATGGCAAGGGATGGAGAAGCAAACAGGAGCCGGAGTGTGGGGAGCGGTGGCTATGATGCTGGAAGAGTTGGATTCCCCGATGGAGATTATTCGTATACAGGAGCAGGGCGATAAACTTATATTTATCGGAAACTAGAAAAAATGGAGGACATAAATTTAGGAAACAAAAACGCGGAAGGAGAGATAGAAGAACCCCAGATTGGAGAGTACCTACTAGTATCTTCTAGATGGGCTCCCAGGAGGAGGTGGTGGTGGTGGCAGTGTGGTGCCTGAGCATTTACTTTCCTGTGTTATGTGCTGGCGTAATATCCATTATTGCTCTTTTGAGTATTGGCTTTTGGTGCGATTTTGTTTTTCTTACGATTTCATCATTGCATATAGGTCATGACCCGTCACGCCATCTCAATATCATTCGAGCTAGGGTTGTCAAGCTAGCAAGTTGGGGTTCGATTTACCGCTTTCTTAAGAAACCCTTGATCACTTCTCTGAGCTGTGAAGTTGTATTTAATCTTCTTGCATGGTGCATTATGATGATATTCTCCGCATCTACAGTTGCAAAGTTGTTTCGGGAACTTTTGGTGCTCATTTCTGAATTTTGTTTTGGACTCACGTGAAGGAATTACCCCGTCTCTAAGGTTACCCTGAGTTTTCTTGTTAATAGCTTATCTCCCTATCCTATCCTATCTAACCCCCCCCTCATTCTTGACCGTTAGCATATGAACGTCTAAAATTGACATATGTGAACTTGCCGAGAGACTTCGAGAATTACAAGCACCAGGAACACTGGGAAATAAGGCTCCTTGTCGGTTTTTGAGACGGATACCGTACATGTCTAAACACCCGTTCTGTGTTTAATTAGTATCAGTGTGCTCTGTTATTAGAAAAGTCTCAAAAACCGGCAAGGATCCCAGTGTCCCGATACGCTGACCGTATTTGAAGGCGGGTTCTCCATTTATTATCTCCTTCGCGCTGATGGGCTCTCTTTAGATACGATGCCTCAGACCTACCTAGTCCATTCTTTGTCGAGTCAAACAGACCAGGTGGGGCGTGGTCAAGTGTTATACGAAGCTTACGGTTAGAATAATGGTCCTGAGAAACTATAGGATTTATTGACATGGGTTAAGTTTCAGAACTTATAAGCTCCCAATTGTAAGGTCCTCCTTGTATTATCTCAATGCTTACAGAGAAACGCTTCCTGGATTTTGCTATGGCTTGGTCTCTGCTGACTTGGTTTCTACTTGCACACCAGGTTGCTAATGCCCCGACTCGTGGATGAAACACGATGTTGACGCAGCATTTAAATTACCCTGAATTTCAGATCTTCCTTTCTGCAGCCCTACCAATTATCAAAGACATCAAGGAGTCTCCCACAGCAATGGCTCCAGTTTCGTAAGCACCATGCACTTGTAGTATATGGAAGGGCATGTAAGGGCTATGAAAGTTCATGCCATGCTTGTCACGTGTCATTTGTTACACTAAAATTAAGTCCTATAACCCATCACCGCCAGTGCCCATAGTAGCCCTTCATAGTGGCGTTCCCTTATCCCACAAACTAGCCACGGCTTCCCTGCTTAAATAGATCCCATAACAGAAAAACAGGAGCCCTAATAACGAGATATAACCACAAGTCCCAATAAAACCATCAAAAGTGTAGTGCAGGTGAATATCTTCTCTTGCATCCTTCCCAATGTCTTCCCAGTCAACACAACTTACCCCTCTCTCTACAAAATATCCATATGAGAGTCTGGCAGTGCTGACGTCTACTTCTGACCTTGCTGCTTCAAGACGCCTTTATCACACCAGTATTGGCTAATGTTGTAGCAAGCGGCACCACACCTCAGCGGGTGAGTCTTCGGGCAGAGGTGGCCGTCAACACAGACATACTAAATGGCCGTGAAGTTAGCAGATGTTTATATAAGTAAACAGACTGTATAGGTGTGTAGCATACCGAGTTGGTATCGAATATAACACCGCCACACTGTTTGATGAGATACAAGTGACCGTTGCTGCAGCCATAGTTTCCAGGGTCGTAGCAGGCTGCAGTTGTTCCATATCCACAGGGAAGATAGGCAACTCCACCAATAATTGGGCAGAGAGCGTTTCCGTTGTAGGGGTAACAAGTGTACTGATAAGAAAACGTTAACATGTGCATGAGATCCTTAATCTTTGAGAGAACCTACATCAGTCTTCCTGTATGGCTGCGTGCCACACATGTAGATTTGGCGAGCCTCGACGACCGGAGTAGCAGCGGTGAGAGTAGCAGAGACAGCAACAAAGAGAGCTGCGAGAGTAGTGGAGAACTGCATTTTGGCGTTGAAGGTGGTTGGTTTGTCAACGAAAGAAGGTGATGTGCTACGTGGATAATAATTGTAGCGAGTAGTATGGTTTTGGAGGCAAGAGCAGTCTTGGTGAAGAGAAAGAGATCAGGTCAAGGCAGAAGGGGGAGAGTCGATTTTATAGCACTGAGCCCGCATAGCCCAGCACTTCTTACAGTGGAAATAACCACCACCTCGAAATCGTGGTCATAGTTACTCGAATAGGAAATAGTAACCCTCATGGGCCTGGGCGGTATGGGTTCAGTTTGCAGGGCTACGGAAAGAACTTAGTACGTACTTGCAATTAACAGATTGAATATCTGGTTCAACGCTTGGCCGGCAAACACCTTGACAATTCGGCCTTATTGACTCCGGGAGTTACACAGCACTTTAGGTTATATCAACCTCTAGCTCTCACATCTACACCATGACAGTATCCTGGCCAACAGTCATTTCTTCTATGTGAGCTCCGCCTCTAGCAGCAAACCCCTGGGCTCCCGGAAGCCGGGTGTAACCTGCACAGTACCCAACACGAGCTTTGGGCCATTTTTTTATTACCTCTCCCTTTAAATCTCAACCTCCAATCTCTGGGTTATGGTGAGAAAACCTGTATGACTAGTTACACAACAGCAGGAATACGCTCTAGTCTGGACGTTGGACACCATGAGCTTAGGGATCAAAACCAGGAAGAGATCTGCAAAAAGCCTTATTACCGTGTACGGGCAGGAGGCTGAGTTGGAGTATTCCCAACCCCATCTTTATTCCAAGCCTCAGATCATCCCTACTCTAGTCGCTAACAAGGACTCGCCGTCAGCACTGGGAGCGGATAGGTGCACATGAACCAGTTGTGCCACTTGTATCGTACGAGCTGTGGATTGCTGACATGATTTCAGTTTTGGGGAGCACAGACAGTGGGACTTGTACTTGCCTGACTGATCCTCTATATACCTATGTGGAGGCATGTTTGGTTCTAGAAATAATACTACCCAAGGTCGATACCGCAGTTTTGGTGAAATACAGTGCATGGCACGTACTCGGTACTCGGTACTCCCGTGGATGATTGTGGTACATGACCAGAATCATTGGCCAGGCTGTTGAAGATTGTCTGGTCAGAAACCCCGCAATCATTTATCGTTATCCTAGCTACTTGTGTGCTATTGTGCGACTCTAGGCGAGAGGCTCGTGCAGTAGGAATTCACTGTGGGGTACAGTAGTCATGACCCTCTTCTTTGGGAAAAATTGTCCTTTGCTGACCGCATCGGGTAAGAAGCTTGTATCACACCATGTGTAACTACCTAGGTACTGTAAGTACAGGTGTAACGTGCACATACTTAAACGATCTGGAAGCTTATCCCAATTTCCAACAATAACTTAACCACTAGACCCCAACCAGACTACAGTCAGTAAACGCAGCGGTGATCAGATGAAGGCCAAGTGGTACATGTACCGGATACAGCACCTGACCTGCACCCAGGTCAAGAAGTCTCAGTCCTCCGGCACTGGCCTCTAAAAATATATCGTGAGACTGGAATTGGTAATGGCTTTATATATAGTCTTGAGTCATATGTTGATTGGCTTCGGAGGTCACGTGTGTGCATATATACCAATACAACTGTACTGGAAAACATAAATCTGATTGAGGACGAGAAACATACTGCACATCCCTAGGTTTGTTACTTCGACTCGCTGCCCCTGAGTCTCCACCTCCTTTTTGTAAAATAGTCTCGCCCTATATACAAGGATCACGACTGGTACCATTGGCTACCTATATATATATATATGGCTGACCACCTATATATGACCAGGGGTCAACACGCTAGCTATTTTCGGAAATCCTGGACTGCTGGGCAAGGACAAAGAGACCATTCCGACCAAATTCAGATCTATGGAAACAATTACGCTCTACAACACAACATATTACCCAATATCTCCAGTATATGATATGGCCTCCCCGCCTAGCAGCACCCCCCCCATACCCACCATATAGGCTGAATATCAGGCAACATGTGAGCCTGGGGGCATGGGGGGGCTTTATCAACCAGCTATATTCATATTAAAATCGCTCTTATTGCTAGCAGCAGCCTACAATATAGTGAAGTGGCATGCTATCAAATAAGCCATTCACCGCTGTAAAATGTGCTATTTTGAGAATTCGCTAATTTTTATTATTTTTTTAAAGAATCATTAATCACATTCATCCTATCTAGAATATGGCGATGCACTGCAAGTTCCTGGGATTCTCAGGTGGTCCCTCTCTTCCACACGGGCCAGTCCCTGCCCTCCCCGTACTATATTTACATAATGAACTCTGCCACTGCCTCGCACCACTTCTCATCATACCACTTCTCATCATCCCACACCTGCTCACCCTTTGCCATCACCTACCCAGGGGCATCGTAGCAGATGCGCCTAACGAATGCCTAATGGTAGATGAAGGATGCTGACAGTACGGTAGTGGATTTCAACAGGTTGCTAAATCAGTGGGCATTGTTCCCAACGACAATGCAGGAAACACTGTTAAGATTAACTCGGCTGGATATTGCAAAGCGATGTAAGATCCACGGGAAGGTCGTACGATGGCAAAGAGCTGAGGCGTACGGTGTGGAGAGGGAGGAGTTGCAGAAGTATACCGGGGAGCTAGCTGTGGATTTGAGGCGATGCCCCTGGGTAGGTGATGGCAAAGGATGAGCAGGTGTGGGATGACCTCGGCATACTTCTGCAACTCCACACCGTACGCCTCAGCTCTTTGCCATCGTACGACCTTCCCGTGGATTTTACATCGCTTTGCAATATCCAGCCGAATTAATCTTAACAGTGTTTCCTGCATTGTCGTTGGGGACAATGCCCACTGATCTTGTGTGGAGGGGGAGGAGTTGCAGAAGTATGCCGTGTTCTCGAAGTGGGGCACACAAAAGGCAACGCCAAGCCCCGAGAGAGTCTGGGCACGTGAAATATCAGGTTACGATATGAGGCTAACAAGAGCAGCGGTACAGATGTATGACCAATAAAGGAACACTTCACCCAGTATGAATATAGATATACGTATGAAGATGTATGTAGTAAGACGTATATATGAGCATATATTTCAGTAGATGTATGGAAGGACGTACAGGACGTGATGATAGAAAAGATGAAAGAGATGGATGAGCGAGAGACTACATCCATATGCATATATACATGACTGTGATGTGCATTACATCACACACATCCTCGATAGACATACATCATATCACATGATAGATCACCTTGATGATGAAGAATATCATGTGATATGACGAGAATGACAATCTCTCACATGTTAGTGTGGACACGTGAGGTTAGTATGTGATGATCATGATATATATGGCGGCGAAGACATTTCAACACTAGCAACCTGTTGAAATCCACTGTCAGCATCCTCGTTACTCACCTCCTTTTATTAATCGCATATGATCGCATCCATAATATGGCGATGGACTGCAAGCTCCTGGGTAGTCTCTCTCTTCCACACGGGCTAGTCCCTGCCCTCCCCGTACGATATATATTTACATAATGAACTCTGCCACTGCCTCGCACCACTTCTCATCATACATACCACTTCTCATCATCCCACACCTGCTCACTCGTGCGCCACCTACCCAGGGGCATTTTAGCGGATGCGCTGCGTTCTGTGGCGCCCAACCATCGCAAACGCACCAGAGAATTCGCTAATTTTCCTTGATTTATGCTACCTGAACCTCCTGCTCTCAATCCGCTGCAAATACGTATTCATAGTACTCTCAACTGCCGTGAAGAGAGCACCAATATGTAAAGACCACCGCCCCCTACGACCCTCCCCAACAATCCTCCCCCCCAACCCCTACTACCCTCATAGGCCGAATATTGAATGGATAGGTCTATACCCTAACCAAACTACGTATATGGACACTTAGAGACCTAGACCTTAGTCTGGTTGGCATGTAGACTAGTTGGCATGACCCCGAGACCTCTAACATAATCTAGCGTCCACACCCTACCCTATATATCTCTCCCACTGACATCAGGTATCTATGGTTGGAGCACATGGTTGCTTAAGGGGGTTGAAAGGCACTAGAAATGCGCAGCATACTCCCATGGTGAATGCGACGCATAAAGCCCAAAATGTGGGGCTCCTGGAGGTTTTGGAGGCCTCCCTACAGGTACTGTGAATGCTCTAGAGGAGGGACGTGAGAGGGGGGGTTGATGGGGGCGCATACGTTGGTTGGGTTTGGCTGGTTCAATAAAAACCCTCGAATTGTGCATTTGGAAGTTATTGCCTCGAGTTGAGATCTTCCAACCCTGCTTCCCCTCCTTCGCCACTAAGTTAACATGAATATAGAAGTTAGGTAAAGGCACCTAGTAGTTTTAGGCCTATCCGCTCGTAGTAGAGGGGATGCGGTGGGGGGGTTGTTGGGGAGGGCGGTGGTCTTTCATGTGGGGACATATTGGTGCTATTGGAAGCCCTCCATGGCGTACTATGAATACATATTTGCAGCGGATTGAGAGCAGGAGGTTCAGGGTAGCATAAATCAAGGAAAATTAGCGAATTCTCTGTTGCATTTGCGGTGGTTGGATGCCACAGAACGCAGCGCATCTGCTACGATGTCCCTGGGTAGGTGTGGGATGATGAGAAGGGGGATGATGAGAAGTGGTATGATGGGAAGTGGTATGATGAGAAGTGGTGCGAGGTAGTGGCAGAGTTCATTATGTAAATATATATCGTACGGGGAGAGGAGGGACCGGCCCGTGTGGAAGAGAGCGGATCGCAGGAGCTTGCAGTCCATCGTCATACCTATTCTAGATCGGATGAATGCAATTAATGATTCTTTAAAAAAAAAAAAAAAAAGTAACGAATTCTCAAAATAGCACATTTTACAGTGGTGAATGGCTTATTGATAGCATGCCACTTCACTATATTGTAGGCTGCTGCTATAAGAGCGATTTTAATATGAATATAGCTAGGCCCCCCCATGCCCCTCGGCTCATCAGTACATGCCTGATATTCAGCATATATGGTGGGGTAGGTGGGGTGCTGGTAGACAGGGAGGTCATATCGTATACTGGGGATATTGGGTAATATGTTAATTGTTTCCATAGTATCGATCTGAATTTGGTCGGAATGGTCTTTTTCCATTATGCTTCCAGGATTTCCGAAAATAGCTAGCGTGTTGACCCTGGTCATATATAGGTGGTCGGTTTAGCCAATGGTAAACCAAGAATGGCAATGCTAGATACTAGTCAGTGAGGTCATTACTGAGACTAGTCCCAAATGGCCTTGGTAGTGGAGGTAAAGGAGGGAGGGGGATCTGCGGTAAAGATGTCATTGTCCGATGTATGTACCTATCCATCGTAGCGGAACAAATAAAGACAAGCAAGTAAGACACTGGAATGACAGGGAGCACAATAGAAGCGTAGGATTTTTCTCATGTAATTAGAGTTCCGTTAGTGAATTCTCAGAGCAACAGTTCCATAAGTAGCATTCAGACGGTAGAGATCGCTCATATATCTTTGCTTTTACCAAATACCACAATTTCTCTCATAGAGTCGCAGTTTTCTCTTTCTCCGCTTTCACCTTCTCTTTTTCCAGCTCTTTCTCAGTCTTTATCCTTTCCACACCGAACGCCTCCATCCTCTCGGCTTCCTCTCTTGCCTCCCTGGTCTCCTTCCCCCTCTTGTAACAATACCACAAGCCAAAAAACAACACAAACACGCCCAAGCCCGCAGCAACTCCTCCACCAAGCAACATCGGAAATCTTATCCTCAAAACCTGGACAATGCTTTTAAGCAGGTTCCCCAATAGTCCTGGGGTAGTCACCAACTCCTTCAATCCCAGTCCACTGGTATTCGCAAGAACTGGGGAGGTTGCGGCTAGAGTACGGAGGATTGCGGGCGTCATTTTATCTGGTATGCTTTGAATTATCTGCTTAATGAAGTTTGGGAGAGAGGAGTATGTCTTCTCTATAAGAGAAGAGGATGAGTCAAAGAGGGAAATGAGATCATCATAGGCGGTGGGGACACCGCTCATCAAATCCTTAAATATCTGAGTGAACTTGTCGATTAGGGGTTTAATGGCCGCTGACCGGGAAGACAGCACAGTTCCCTGTGGTACAACACCTTAGCGATATCCTGCCCGTGGTGGGTTCAAGGCTTACATTGGAGGCTGCACAATTCAAGCGTTCGAGGGTGTCAGTGAGCTCTTGATCCTCCCGTATGACTGTAGACCATTAGTAAGGTGTATGGTATGCATGAAAAAAAAAATTAGTGAATACTTACTTTCAGGGGTCCCAGTTGGGGTGGTGGCTGTTGACTTCACAGAAATTAGCACTGGCTCCACACAGAATCCATAATCCTGGTACTTACTTCCACTTCATCAGCCGGTGCTTCGCCTGTCTTCTCCTTTTCTTTTCCCTTTCCCTTTCCTTTATCCTTCCCTTTGACAGCTTGCCCAAGCCGTGATGCTGTAGTTGCTCCAAGAGCCTCCAAGTATCCCCACTTATCCCGCAAACTCATCTTCCAATCTCCATCCCCTGTCGCCGCTGGGGGTGCAATTTTGGGTACATCCTTTGCTGTGGTCTCGGCTGGGGTATCTACAGCTGGCAGTGCCTGCGGAGGTTGTGATCCAGGAAAAATGATATTCCCAGGCTCTGTATTCCCCTCTGGTTCGTTTATAACTTGAGCCAAGAAGCGCACATCGTGAGCATCCAGGAGCGGAGTCAGAGGTGCCGTAGTATTATCAACACTAGAAGTGGATTGATTGTGCTTCCGAAACTTCTTGATTGTGAAGTATTCGAGCATCCTGACTATCAGTTGTAGTATGGCGGGCACCGGCTACTCGTAGAGAGTATCAATTGTCTGGTTGATTCAGCTCTTCACAAGGTGTAGGTGTAAGATTGCCAGCTTTGCCACTCTATATTGATGTAGCGAGACTACTGTATGTAACTGCTGTCCTGATGGGGTTGCAGGTATAGCTTGGCGTTGTGCTACCAGTGATGTGTTGGCGATTCAAGCCACATCATCAAACCCAATTGCCCACTGGCGATATAATTGCTCTTCTCGACTTTACATAAACCTCCTACACCTCATAACCCCGTCGGTCATTAGCCCCGACATGTACAAGTCTCCCTTCTCTCCTTCTTCACCCTCCACCAATAATGAAATTGTAGTCGCATTGCCAAGCAGTCCTTTTCTGTCTGCGAAAATGGTCTCCACTGGCACCTCTCCCGTGTACCCCTTCCCATAGAATGAAGACCCGATTTGATTTGTCCTGAAGGAGTAAATTGCGGCTGGGCAGCGTTCAGGCCCATCTCCTGCAGGTTTAATAACGTAATCATGCACAATTGCTGGTTCTGGGAACCCAGCGATGAGAAACCTGGACTGTGAAGGATATGAGAGAGTTGGGTTGTCGGGCAAGGAATCAAGAACAATATCCTGAACAGGGTAAATCTCTGAAGATCCATAGTTTCGAGAGAATACCCTGATAAAGCCACCTCCCAGTGAAGATACGTAGAGGTTATTTGATGGAGGTGGGCGACCATCCTCTACACTTGCCATTTTCTTCGTCCCCGTAATCCCATTCGCCTGAATGATATTTTTTGCCACGACTTTCCAGCCCTCTTCATCATCGTAATAGCTGACATGGCCAAGTGGAAGTCTTGCGACATCTTCCACCGTTCGCAGTATGCCTTCTTTGAACCGGTGGTCATTTGTTACGAAGAAGCCGCTCTTATGGTCGGATTCAGGGACAGCGAGTATACCATTTGGTGTGGGTGCGCCTCCAGCTGACGAAAATGGAATAGGTATCGTCTTAATGAAATTTAAATGATTCTCGCCTGGAGTATGCCAGAACTTTTCAACTACCGACCCAAAGGGGCGGTGATTAATGATGTAAAAGGTGATGTTGCTAGGCGAAAGGATGTTGATATCGAATCCTATATATGCCGTCAAACAATTGATATTAGGGATGCAATTGGAAATGCTGAATTCTAATGAGACTCACCATGAAGCACAAAATCGACATTCTTTAAGAAACCCCGAAGCTCCAGCTCTACTGCCTCATCCGTCTATTATCCAAACCGATTATCGATTAACCCCACTGATTCGAGACTACTCATAACTATTGAAGGGGAATTCCTACCTCGACATCCCATTTAACCATTTTATCAATCATCAAACCACTCTGCCCCACTTGGCCTCCATTTTGAGACCGCTCTTGCTCCAAGTACCTTTGCCCTAGCCCGGGCAACCATTTCTTCCTCATATCAAAATCACTTATACATGCAGCATACATAATCCCTGCATTGAAATGCATATCTTCACATCCCTTCAATAACTCCGGATGATGCTTTTGGCATTGCCCATCTGCCACAGCATTAGCAATGAGACTGTCAAATCTTGCATACACAGCATCGGCGGGTGGTGTAAAAAGAACATATGAGCGCGTGATATAAGGGGCGGCAAATTGGACCACAGCTGTTGTTTGTCGCTAAAGTCAGTTACGTGTCTTCAAGAAGTTCCATGGAATAGTGATGGAGCTTATGTGGCAGATCGTAAAGTTATGATGAGTGAAAAAACATACCAGCAGTTATAGCCAAGAGGATGGCAGGTTGAAGGTACCCCATCGTCACCTTCTGCTGACCGATAATAGAAGGCTTGGGTTGTGTTGTGGTGTTTATTTAATCCAGTTTACTATTTGATTGTTCCTGGGTTGGGCCTTCTGTGCCTTATTATCCAGACATGTCTTGGTAAGTTAGTCCCATCTGGGGTGTACTGCGCACTATACTCTAGATTGTGGTGAACGTACAGCGTACTAATATATGCGACTAAGGTGTACGCGAGCTGAGTCTGAGGGAGATAAGCCAGGTTACTCTGCCGTCTCATAGCCTAAGGCTCCATAGACGCATACCGTAGACTCCAAAAGTAAAAAAAAAGCCAGGTTACCCGAGTTCACTCCATCCGGCCCGAGGACTGTAGGTATAGGTACTGCATTGCATGCTATCAGCTTCGCAAATGGGTGCTAGTTCAGCAGTTGTGAGAGATATACATCATCCTATCTTTAGGCTGACCCTACCAAACGCCGCACACGTACTCGAGTACCTACGGTACCCTCTGGTTGGCACAACACCCTTGCAGAGGATAGTGTGGCAACTACAGCCATACATCGTCCTAACCTACTGTACTGTGCATACTCTGTACTCTACCTGCACATATACGATTCCTGGCCCATACAAGTAGAGTAGGTACATGTACCTAGGTACACATTCCTATGGTTGCTTTATCGTGCCACAAGACAGATACCAGTAACTAGGATGCAACCCGGGTGGTCGGTAACAAACCTGTCAAAATGGCTTGGCACAGCATTAAGCGAAGGTTGAATTTGAACAAGGCCATCCGATATCCAAACCTCCCACGGAGAGGGATAATATTCGCAAATTACAGAGATTGAGATTTCGCAATTCTCGCGGTTAATCCTGTATGACAGTATGACAGCAGTATAAAAGTGTTGACACGTTGAGGGCTCAAAATATCGATTTAGGTTTCAAGTCGTTGCTTTGTTTCAACTCTGGGGAAAGAATTAGTGAGATTTGGGGGTTATATGTTAGTTGAGCTTGCCTCTTGTGGAAGGAACTGGCGGATATCCAGAGGTGCCGCTGATGCCATGGCTATGGAAGCATAGAAGCATACATCTCACCAACTCCAGTTCTCTTCTAGAGCTGCATTTTCATGGCAGCGGATGGATTGGCCTGGGCGTCGTGTTTTCCGGGTGATTAGTTTTGTTGGCTACTATGCCTAATGCTACACCCAAAACTTCCATGGTTTGAAAAGTTTCAGCACTATTATACTGCCAAATCATACATTCACATTAGGAATATTACCGAGACTAGCAAGTAAAGCTCTTACTAGCACATTGTTTATCACAACCCGATAATGATAAAGTAGGGGCCCCTTTCGATAGTAGGTTATATTTTATAGGGAAAGTTATAATTCCCCCACGAGGCCTCTACGACACCAGTTGTTTCTGCATCCTCGGTTGCCATATTAGGTGGGCAATTGGTACGTGGCAGCACTAAATGTTGAAAGATCCTTCATTTAAGCTATCATGAGGGACATTACGACTGAACCATGGGGTTACCGGCTCACGCACGCTGCAGTCATTTCAGTTAGCCAATTGTTCACAAACTGTCCAATACAAATCTCAAGATTCTGGTGTGCAGCTTGCATGCAGCGTGCAACAATTCATCGTGGTACCGGTACCTGGTATTGCCTCCTTATATTTCTGTACATCCAGTACAGGTAGGTAGTAGGTGTGTGGGAGGCGTGTCACAACGGAACGGATGCTAGAGGCCATCATCAATGAAGCATGTTCAAATCCCTCCCTATGCCTTTGGGGATGCATTCGGAGGATGGGCGAGTAGCGGCGGCTGTGTTACGCTAGTACGTTCGGATTTTTCTGTTTGATGTGGAAGACAGGCGAATAACTTACTCGTGAGCCATATCTGTAAAAAAACAAACCCCAATGCATTTTCGAACTCATCGGCGGAGAAATTGCTACCGCGAAAAAACAACATTGCGTCGTGTGTGGTAGAAATAGATTCGCCCCTCCACCGCGGTTACCGGCTGGATCTAGATACCATCCCTGTAAGGTGAGTGAGTATAACCAAAGATGGTCCAACCTTCGATCTCACTTTTGAAGTTTAGTAGTCGAGATTTGTCAATAAGGACTTGTTGTTGAATTTTGGTTATGCAATGGATGTGCTGAAGTTGTTGAGAGAGGCGTAGTGGGACGCTCATGTGCCCGCACTGTGTACAAGGTTGGAATACTTTAAGTACTGTTGGGGGAAGCATTTGCTGGTGCAGTGCAGTTTGATTACTTTGGAAAACATTGCTTCGATTTGAAGAACGGGGAGCACCCTGCCAGATTATGAAGGTGAGTTTGATAATTCAGGGTAAGGGTGATGCAATTGATTCAGGTACTCATCAATATAAGTGGGGCCCTGTGTAGCGCTGATACGAGTTTCCGATTTTGTATGAAACATATGCACGATCGAGAATAGGTCTGGGAGAGGGGGATTATACGAAATAGAGCCAGGCTACGGAATAGTAGGAGAGGTTCAATAAACACACAAGACCAAGATAATCTGATAATCGACCTGAGCGATGAATGCCTCCTATTCCCCTTGTAGAATTTTTCCCCATCTCAGTTTCGGGCACTTATCTAAAAGTGTCTTACCCAAACATTTGGCTCCACATATAATCCGACCCCCACCTTCTCTACCCCATCCTCCTCCACGAACTTCCTCCCCGGAAAAACCTTCACCGGGACTAGCCCTCCCGGTATTACCACTTCGTAGCCTTCCATCTTATCTGTGTCGCCTATCTGCCCCCTATCTATTTCTGCATCCTTCTTAATACCCCGATAAGGATTAACGCTCGGAGCCTTGAAGCTCACTCCCGTCCATCTCTCCCAGTCCTCCACCGCCCTCTCAATGATTGTACTCCTCCAACAAACTTTCACCAACTTTGCACCCATCTCAACATGTTTCCGTAACCACGGATCATATAAATCTTTTTGATCCATCAGCTCTATCCCCTCCTCCTTTTGTAGAGCATCCCGGCCGCTTAATATTTTCGCAGTTGGATCCTCCCCCTTCTTACACCGAACATACCTCTCCATATCCACCCACACATTCCCCCCAGCCCCTTTTCTCGTCGGCCGGACCGGGACAACAAATGCCTCAAAACCCTGACTCTTAGCTATTGTCTTCAGCCCTTTTAGCATCTCCGTCGCGAGATCTATCCCGCTGAGTTTACTCGCGCGGTAGTCGGGGTCGATAGCTACGCTTAATGCCGATAGGGCATTCGCTGGCCCGGGGGCTTTCTCGGGAGAACCCCCAATGGCTAATACTCTGTCCCAGCCACGGTCTGGGAGAGTTGAGGAGTCATGGGGAGTGGGCCAATGGAAGGGGATGGAATTTGCTTGGCCGATGATCTTCGCCCCCGAGGAGGGAGGGGTTGCATGGCTCCCAGAATATAAGATAGCAGCTAATTGAAACGGCGTCCACCGCTCCTCGAGCATAAGCTTCTCAAATATTGTATTGGTTTCGGTGGGGCCATGAATGAGGAAGTCGGGCCAGATGTTTGTGACAGGGTGGGAGGGGTCTAGGAGGGTTTCGAGAAGGGGGAGGGGTGTATGGGAGAAGGGCTGAATGGTGATGTGCGAGGTGGGGGTGAGGGTTAGGGTGAAGTGGAAGGAAGGTTGGGGTGGATTAGGGTTAGCGGGAAGACTAGATCTAGAGAGAGTAGATGCTGCGGCGTTGGCCTGCTGCAGGGAGACGTATGAGTCCATTACCGAAGCTTGGTAGATGGGGAGTTAGAACTTGAAGGCCGAGACACTCAGCACAAAATGAGCTACTTGCCAGTAATATATGTATGACTATTGGCGCCGCCGGGGGGCGGCCGCACGCCAAGATGCTGTCCAGGGGGGTTAGAGACCGGCCCCAGGATGAACAACCTGCGGCCTCTCGTGATGGACTGAATACGAGTAATAATTTCCCCCCCCCAAAAAAAAGAAAGGTGCTGTCCAAGCGTGCGGCGCGCCCGCCGGGTCCGGCGGCCGATTGCTAGGCCGATTGTGACTTGTGACATTTACTCTTTAGGGCGAAATATTAATCGAAGCTGCGTATGTAGAATGTATTATAGTCTTAATCTGGTAGAGAATTTGAAATACCAATTGAGCCGATAGGGCGGAACGATTGTTGCATTGAACACACAATATGCGAGTTCGCATCCAGATACTTATTTAAAGCTCTGAAATTTATTTTCTCATGTAATCCACCTCCCCTATTACCCTCACTACCACTGCCTGTACAAAATTCAGGTACATGCATATGTCATTGGTTTATCGCTGAGTCTATCTGTTTTCACTAAATAAATTGAAAAAAACAAACCCCGTCAACCAGCTCTATAACCACAAGTATCCCAAACTAGCTAGCACTCGTCGATCACAAACGCAAAACAATCGCCCTCCAAAATAGGCAGGCATACTTCAAAACCATTGAAAGCTAGATTCGAGTCAGCAAAATCTGGTTAGTCTAACGCCTTTATATTGCTGTCTGGAACACCTTCAACCCACACAAAGACCGCCACAGATAAGGTGAGGGCCCAGAGAGTGTCGCAAGTCCATATATGAAGGCCATACAGTAATTTCCAATCTTGATCCCAAAACACATATATTGCTTGTGAGCCTAGCAACGCCAACAGATGGTAAATCAGTGATGGCACCAGCAAAAATTTCGTAAATGACTACAAAGGTAATTAGTGAGTCGAGGGTAGAGATAGAGAGCCAACTGAACAGAGTAATTTGGTGTTCTTTGGGTGGTGACGAGGCCAAAGCAAAGGATACACGGCACAAGTGAAGTACAAGTTCTTATTGAGTGTCTGTTGAGATGTACATCAGCGAGTAGTCTTGGCAATTTTGCCAAATGTCCTCCGGGGGTTCCTAATGCTGACCAAGTAAACTGTATCCAGAGCATGAATATCAATCCCAGCAACCGGTCAACGTTAAAAAATGGGCAATATAACCCCACCGACAGCCAGGCAGCCAGAATGCCAAACATACAAACATTAGGTAAGGCCAGTCACCCCAAGCAATCCCCTTCAAGAATCACGGAGTGCTCAACGGTCTGGCCAGGAATCCTTGAGGCTCCCCATCATCTTTCACAGGCCTCTCAATGATATCCCTCCTCTAAGGCGAGGCTATTGGAGGTGCCTAGAGCAAGTGTCCTCACCGGCCAATGAAACCCAATTTTTAGTCACCAAACGGCGGAACTTGAAGACAATTGAATACATCACGCCAATCCATCACACTGTAATGATACTGGTATAGTAAACCCCTATTACAAGCATACCCGGGATATATCCCTTTAGAAGCATATGAAGTGCGCCCGCCTCATAGAAAGGGAGTTCTAATAAGCCCTATCTAGCCCATAAGTATTCGTATGGTCAGCCAGAAGGTGGAAACTTTTTTGTCTTATGCCCGTAGTCAGACTAACCTAAAATACGTTCTTGGCAATATCGATTTCCTGATAAGGTAGTGCAAACCAAATACAGCAATGATGGACATTATGCCCTTGCCCATGTTCAGGATATAATTAAGTGAATTTTCTATCTACTACTACTTGGCCATGGGCATCAACCTTTGATTTCATCGAATAATTCAATATGGAAAGCAAATCGTAGGGCTATCGAGTACTACCTACTGTATTGCCTCTCTCCATGAAAATAAGACTCCCAGCAGGGTTGACTGCTAACTGCAACAGCTCTGGAATAGATACTGTACATTTGCAATGCATGAAATCCTCTGGCTCCTAACACCTCATCTCTTGATACACTAACCTATAGCTATAGCCTGCTTAACTAGCTCCAAAAGTAACCCTGTCCACATGCTCTGAACTGCCATGGTAAAAGTCACTACGAGGCCTTTTTGATAGATTTCAGCAGATTTTATATTTATGACTAAGGTGGTAGGACTGGGCTTGGTGTAAGATGTTGGCTGTGACTCTAACGAAGCCTTAGGAGATGAGCTTGATTTGTGCACACGAGATACAGCACCACTAAATCTGGAGGTAGAGTGGAGAGCAATATGCTCAGTTTGAACAAGGTACTCCTAGAGTGCTTGGGATAGCTAAAAGTGAATTGAGTGGAGGTAGTATCAGAAGTGATTACAGAGCTTTTGATGGAGGTGGCACCCTTCTGCCAGACACGGAACCAGTTTACACCTGAACCATCATAGGGAGCAGCTGGTGGAGAAGTTATTACTGTGTAGATGTTGAAGGAACCAGGGTGCAAGGCAGCATCCACGAATCCGAGCTATATGTCAGATAGTTAATTTCCAATATAACCGCAATAGTAAACATTCATGATGGTAATGTGCTTATATTATAATCTAATGAAGAGATTCTCAGGCGGGGTAACTTAGAATAAATCGACCCATGATGGAGATGGATCTCCGGAATTAGCCACCCAAGCCTACCAACCCCATGAATGCATCCAAAATACTCACTTAAGCGCAATATTTTCCGTTCCTGTTTCATTCCTGTTTGGGTGTTTCTTCCGCTTCACGGATTTTAATACGTGAGTCCGTTTCTCGCGTGGGGATCGAACTAGATACACACTGATTGACCCGCAGCTTAGGTGGCCACATCACATACACAGGTAGGCTGAGTTTGGTTGGCGCGTAATGCCATTGCAGCCAACATTTTGATAGTTTAATTTTAGCGATTATCACCACAGATTATCACCAGCTAATAAGTATTACCCACTTTATTCGCCTCATCGTGCAACCAGAGTAGCCCACCAGCGCAGAAACACCGGCCGTCTGAGTCGCTCTTTAACCCGAGCTAGTTCTATAAACCTACGATGCATAAATATGTATATAAAAAATAGGGTATAGCTATCAAATATAAAAAGTATAGGTAGCTGTTCCTAAAGATAACTACTAAGTGTTATTGATTTTATTCAATCGGGCGCTGGCATGACCGACGGCTCTGCAGCCTGTACTACTCAATGAATAGTAGCCACCCTCCTAAGTTCCAACCTAGGCCGGCCGTCTACATATACTCTCAGATGTTTCATAGTTTACGAGAAACAAAGAGAGTTGGGAGTGTAGTCACGAGATTTGAACAGCTTAAGTAGCAGGGATACTGCAACAATGGATCGTTAACAAAGGGCAAAATACAAAGGAAATACTTGTGGAACTCTATGGAGTTGGATCAAGGGTTTGAAATTGCAGTTGACTGCCTGAATAGCTGCAGGTGAGAACATTCGCAAGAATTCGGAAGGTCTACTCTATACGAACCCGAAGATACGATACCTCGAGGAGTTCGCCAAATTTAGTGTGACTTTAGGGGGCCACGGCTTTGTAATTGCGTTTACTTCCATTGCAGGAGGATTTATGACTGATGAGTCTTATAATTAGGGTCGAATTTAACGATGCCAAATTGGGAATATGCAATCGGTAGAATTTACGAAAAACCTCTGGGTGAAGCGTGGCACATTCACCCAAAAGCGGGGCCTCCATTTTACTCCAATGCGCAGGTTCCATATCGAAGGCTACGGCCACCGGGCCCTGGGCCTGAACCCAGCTCGACAATCCGTCACCGCAAGCGCAAAGCCACAGACTACGACTTCCCAAACAGCTCTGTGGTTAGGAGACCATCAATACTTGCAATCAGTGAAGACTCAGCAGAGGGAGAAGATTCTGGTACGTATCCACCGTTACCCGCGAGTGCGAAAGGGCCTCTAGGGGGCGTGGGAGGTGGTATATTCTTAGGACAGAGAGCTCATTCTTAGGGTTATGAAACACAGGAGGATATCAAGGGAACATTGAAGAACCTTTAGGTGGTACAGAAGGAGTCCAAACACAAGGGAGTGGGAAAGGAGACCTTGAAGGTGGGAATGATGGTACACAAGAAACACCGAATGATGACTTCCTGGACCTCGAGTATCCATTTAATTTCACTGTTTCATGCTGCATAGCAAGCTCGGACCCCAGCTTGGATGTCTTTGCAGCACTGCGCGAGCGGTGCCAAAATGAAGCTCCAGAAAGCCCAAGGATAAGCCTCCATGAACCATTGGGGGAAGCTGTCGCGGATACCGATCAGTGGTGTGTTGTGGCGGACTACACGACAGTACTGGATCCAGACGAGCCAGA
>Ga0307514_10001741_pt1 | contig 24912 bp, 33 predicted proteins | sample 16_EM_MG_FD_203088 | JGI IMG/M metagenome (GOLD analysis project Ga0307514, IMG submission 203088) | Populus trichocarpa ectomycorrhiza microbial communities from riparian zone in the Pacific Northwest, United States - 16_EM | ecosystem: Host-associated > Plants > Roots > Unclassified | place... | reverse complement strand
CTTGGAAAGGAAGCCTACCGGAAGCACGCCCTTCGGTCAGTAAAATCGGAGTGGGTGTACTCAGGACGAGACCCCCATAGCGTCCCCTCAGATCGCCGATTAGAGGCAGAGACTTGGATCAGGCATTGGGAGTCTAGGGTGAGAGTGGCCCTGACACAGGTGTGTTGGGTTCCATGAAGGTGCCTCAATAAGCAGAGACTTCGGAGGACTGCACAATGTCATACATCCTCAGAAGGGAGCGGAAATCCACGTCGTAGGATACGCAGCGTCTTATGGACGGCAGAGGGAAGTTCTGCGCGAACTCTTCAGGTACGCCCATCGCACAAACGTGAATCCAAAGGATAGCCTGCACAGAGCAGTACGCCCTGTCCCTCAGCCCAAGATACAACTCCCTGGTGGAATCAAAACACGTCATGAGGAGGGAGATGATTAAATCGTGTGGGGGTTTTGCGTCGAGTTTGCGTCTGAACCATAGAATCGTGCCAGCGAATCGGATAGCCATAGAGAGAATCCACGAGGTGCACCGGACGTCGATGGTGTTCATCTTCTGAAGCGCAGCGAGGGCTGTGTCCGAGATGGTTTGTCTGAGCGGGGTCTGCGGGGTTATGGAAGCCGTAGGTTGTTGGGGAGAGGGATGTATTATAGGTAGAAACGAATTGCGAGAGCTGTGCCATATTCGGGTCTTTAGCAACCAGAGAAAATGCTTGTAGAAAGCCGCAGCGGTGGCAGCAGTTGAAAGAAATCTGGCGGCCATGTGAAGATCGATCCATAACATGAACTTGCGCATAACGATGGACCCTGGCGTCTGGAGTGGGAACTCGTATGAAGACACACCGAGGAAAACGATATAGAAGTAGAAAAGGTGTCCGACAATAGCCAAGCCGATGAGGACACCTCCGATCGAGGAATTGATTATCCACACGTATTGGCAGAGCCCAAATACGAGGAGGACGACGGCGGTCTGGAGCATTCCCGAAAGATTGCTGACGAAGTGGTCGAACCGAAACTCCCCGAGTCCATCACATTTCCGTTGGCGATCTCCGCATTTCTCAACCGTAGACCCACCCAAACGACGTAGGTATCGGTTCGTCCACTGCTTGCCCATGATTACCACGAACGCGACGAGCAGCGAAAGCAGGAGACTCGCGTACAAGAGTGTGATGGCGATGGTGACCCCACGGGAAGGGTGTTCCCGGACAGGTGGGACGGGGAAGGCCTCGTTCGTGATTGCGGATTGGTTGAGGGTGAAGAGGATCGCACGAAGGAGGTGTGCCGATTGCTCGTTTGGGTCTGGCTCGAGCTTCGGGTGGACAGCGATGATGAATGCAGAACTGACGGCGGAGGACAGACCCGCCTAAAGGAGAAGTAAGTGACGGGAGGCGCAGGTATCAGGAAACGCACGAAAACCAACGCAGTATTGAAATCCGCGTCGAATTTCTTGACCAAACCAAAATCATGCTCGGTCGACCCCTTCTCATACATTGCATAGAAATCGAGACGAGGGTCACCATGCTTAGTGGGCCGGAAGAACGCTCTGAGGGCGTCTTGGATGCTATTCACGCTCAACGGCCAACAACAAAGACCGACGTAGCTTATCCAACATACCACTTCGGATCGATTTGCAAGGGCGGCGAGTCCTTTTCGCTCTCTTTTCCCCGCTCTTCTTTCTCCATGAGTCGCCGCGTGTGATTCGATTGTGGGCGCTATGGGATTTGTGGGAGGATGGGGTCGAGCCTGGATGCGGATAAGAGAGGAAATTCCTAAACAACACGCAAGCAGCAGGCAAACGCGCAAAAGACCATAATCGGTACCGTCCATACCGCCCGTCCAAGATGCATTGTAGTATCATGGATCAGTACGCTAAGGGTTAGCTATTCGGTTCCAAGCGCGTGAATCTGCGAGAGCTGCATATATACACAGGTACCCAGACGGTGGAGAGGCTCTACTGAGGGAAACCAATCCCGGAGGTTACCAGGGCTCGCGATTCCACAAAGCACATGGAAGGCAACGTGCTGCTCTCTGGGTTTCCAGAGGTTTCCAGGAGAAGAAACCGGAAACCATGTGCAACACGATACACAGTAACTTGGTGCGCGCCCGCAGCTGAACCCGCCTTCAATCTTGCTATTCTTAACTGTCATATAAATGTCCAGTGTTAGCGATGCGATCGAGTGGCGCACAGTGAACGCCTACACTGCAATGCAGTGTTCCATGGTTCCCACCGTGATACTGAGCGTCCATCTCCGCATGGCGAAGTATCACATGTGGTGCTGCACCCGTCAACAGCTGCCAACGTTGACACCAAGGGGGGGGTGAGAAAGGGGGGGAAGGGGGTAACCAAGCGAGACGCGAAATAGATTCAGTCTCTTTAGGGGCAACAATGACAGATTTTCACATGTGACCACTGTGGCCCAAGTACGAACAACCCCGCAATGTCAAATCCATGTGAATATCCGGCGCGACGTGCAGGGACGCCGGGTAAATCTTTCGGGCGATCAGTTGATCATGAAGAAAAGACGCGTCGGCGGTCCGGTCCCCACAAAATAACTCAAAAATCAGAACCCCGCCCCGGTATCTAATTCTTCCAACTGCAAATCATGAGAATGATCAGCAATAGGAAAGAGGAGGAGGTTTCACAGAACATCACATTTTCAACGTTCGATCTCTCCCACCACTGGCAACCTTGTCAGCCACAAAATCGACGCAATAGACTTCGTCTGTATGCCCAGGCAAATCTATCTTGAGTTTATACGTCTTCAAATCCCAGATCTGTCCCGATGTCAGCCCAGATGGCCGGGAGAAGATAGAGCCGTGAAATAAAAAAACCTTGAGCGTGCTATCCTTGCTCGCACTGACCAACAATCTCGAATCCGCACTCCACGCCAATCTATACACGGCTGCAACGTGCCCTCTCAGCGTCGCAACGAACTTGCCCGTCTTCCCATCCCACAATCGCACACTATTATCCCAACTAGCGCTCGCAACCCACCGTCCGTCGGGACTAAACACGACATGGGCGACCTGCCTCTGATGACCGGTAAGCCTCGCCAAAGGTTTCAACTTGCCGCCCTTCGCCGCCGCGAGTTCGGATGCCTCAGTCGAAATTGTCCGCGAAGGGAACAGTGACCACAGAAAGAGTGTGTGATCGTCAGACCCCGAGATCAGCAGTTCTCCCGAAGTTGAAACGAGGGCATTGTATCTTTTGAGGGCGAGAGATCGAGCCTGGTCATCCGAAGAAGGCGTCTTGGAAGTATGATCGAAAGGACCGGTTCGAAGGACGAAATCGGTATTGAGAGTGAGGGTCGTGACCCAATGAGCGTGATCCTTGAGTGTATGCAAGAGTTTACCCTGCAAATGAGGTCATTCGAAACCGGGGGCAGTTGGAGGAACAGTACGGAAGTGGAACAGGGTGCTTACACCGTTCGGATCCCAGATGCGTATTGTTCGGTCACTGGAAGCGGTATACAACGCACCCTTTCCGCCGACGCCACCGCCTCCCCATCGGACCACGTTCACGCTGGCAGAATGACCTCCGAGCGCGTATTCCAACCTCCTTGTGGCGCTCGACCAGACCCGTACAGTTCCGTCTTTGGAGGATGATGCGAGACGAGGGGTGGTAGGGTTCCTAAGGAAACCGAAACAAATGTGTCAGTTGCTCGTCCGGTGATTCAATGGGTAAATTTCAGAAAGCGGCGAAACGGATATGGTAAATGGTTTCTCCGGCCCAAACGAATGATGTTTGCACCAGCATGGAAACAAGCTACAATGTGCTTATGGGTCTATGGCAGCACCGGGAAATTGATCGGGGAGTCGATCAGAATCAAGCTGGTGTGATAGGGTTGAAGGAAGCGGTTCCCGGTGAGGGATGACGATTACTTGTACCCGAGGTCAAACACGAGAAAGCGTGAATCACGGTTACCCGGAGACGAAGAAGTGAAGGGGCGAGGGACAAAGGGATCAACGATCAGGTGCCGTAAGGTGGAAGGTTGGAAGGTTGGGATGAGAGATTGAACGTTGAAGGTGTACGGCGATCGAAAACACGAAGAAGCAAAGAGTGAAAGGCGAACGCACAAGTGTATGGGTTCCCATGCCAAGGAGGTGACCCACTTGGAATGTCCCTTTAGGGGTTCGCCGATTGGTTTACCCGTCTTGGGTTCCCAGAGCCTTACCTGTGGCACCAAAAAAAAAGTCAAAGTTTTCGGGAGAAGGATAGGAAGAATCAAACACCATGGTGCCGCGAACGGTAGAGCAGGAATTAAGATTAGATACGGAGTCGGTTCGATCGAGACGACCAAAAAAAACGGCTTACATGCCCGTCGTGTCCTCCTGTGGCAAGTTTCCTCTCCATGGCTTCCCATTCGACACAGAGCACCCAGCCCTTGTGACCGGATAGCACATGGGAAGGAGTTTCGGTAAATAAATCCCATAACCTCGCGTTACAGTCCCCAGAACCGGTCGCAAGAAGACTACCAGTTGGGGAGAATGAGGCACAGAGGATCGGCGAAGTGTGACCTGGGTTCGGCAGTCAGTGACTGGACATTAAAGCGTGCAATATAGGGGGATAGGGGCGGTAGAATCGATAAAGCAAGAATGTACCTGAGAGAGTGGAGGAACAACGAGTTGCAGGCCGGACTTTGAATACGGCCTGGGGGGAGCAATGGATTACGAAGACATCTTCGGGAGAGAAGGCTTGAGATGGATGGTTCAAGACGTCTTGGTCGATGGAATTTGATATGACGAGCCTTGCTGGGGCGCCGGAGGCTATCGCTTGCGCAGACGCGTCGATGTGGAAGAGGAATGGCACTGGATCATCGTCCTGAAAGGCGAAGAGTGCGGTGAGAGGGTGGAGAGGATGGCATGGGAAAAAGCTCGCCTGCGGTCTGAGTCTATTGACGAGAGATTCCAAAGCGTCTTTGGTGACATTCGCAGGCAGATTGACGGCTGGTGCTAATGAGGTACCGTCCTGATCGTTTACGAATCGGACGACGACGTTTGGGGCGGATTCTTCTGAAGCTTGGAGATCTTCTGGCTCGGGAATGCCGTGGTATACCTTCTGTCGTTTTGGTGGAGGTATCAACACGGACATATTTTTCGAAAGAAAAAAAAACTCGAGTGGAAGAAACGAACGCTGACGCTGACGCTCCGATCAAAAAAGCTGCGAGCGTGGGATCGATTTTTTATTTAGGCTGCCACAGAAACCGACCGCGCCGACGTTTTGTGAGGGATGAAACTCCCGGGGGTTGGGTGAATCTACGTAATTCGTTGAAAACGCCTGGAAACCGCGACCATCGCTCTCCTCCTCCATTGCCAACGGCCAACTATTTTTCCAGGAAATCTTCACCAGTTGAATGGCAACACCGGCCCAGGGCGGGGCAATCGTCCCGGTGTCACGTCACACACTGGGTCACACCTTTCACAGTCGATCGAGTTAAATTAGCGCCCACCATTTCACATCGGAGGTCGGATATATAAATCTCAACCCTCCATGTGTCTCTCTCCCCTCATCCCACACCCCCACACCCTCAGTGGCCAACATGCCCTTCCACGAATACTCTCGACTCTTCACCTCTGGTCTCTTGTCAGAACCTTCCTCTCCTCCCAACATGTCTTCTGACCCGTCTCCCCGAAGAAGACGCCCCCCATTCCTCGAACTGACAGCCGCAAAGTCACTCAAGCCAGTCGACTCGCGCACCTATTCGTTCCTCGAGCTTGTTGACTCCCTAGCATCGCCTGTGAGCCCGACTGACCCATCCTGTCCGCCGCGCTCCCTTGGCCGTAGTACCGTCTCGTATGTTCTTCGCCTATCTCATCCGACATTTATCGCGTATCATCCTCTGACCATGCCGTGATTAATTTTGTCTAGCGTCGCAACTGGCCTTGCTGCCATCCGGAAACCTGGTTTGATTCGCATGCGTACAAGCGTCCTCAACCCCACTTTGCTCAATGCTGCCGTTTCTTCCCCCACCACTGATTCCTTATCCATCTTCTCCATCTCCGCCGGCCAGTCGTTTCTCATAACCGACCCACCACTTCCCGATTCACCGACTCTCACTCGGGGTCCCTCCCAGAGGACCATCGCGTCGAGATCGGCTTCGTCTGCTTCCATCTCGGTCACATCAGAGACCAAGCGGGTGAACCGGTTGGCCGCCCTTGCCTGTTTGGAAGGTCGGGAATCTAGTTCTGCGGGAATTGCTAGGAAAAACTTCATGAGCATGAGCGACGATGAAGAGGAAGACGATTCCTTGGCTTCGCGCAGCATATCTACCGATCCAGAGGTCAGCCGAAGGTTATCGCTCGCCACTGCGAGCAATATTTCAATGCTGGCAAACGGTGAGAAGGGCGAACCTCTCCCTTCAGACATACTCGCCGCTCAGTCACCACAACAGTCCAAAATGGCACCAATGAGGAACAGACACCGAAGCCGGACAATGGAGTCGTGGTTCCCTCCCCTCGCCAATTTCATGGACTTGAGGAGTGAGGGAGATCCACCGAACTGGAGAAGTTTCATCGAGCTCTCCACGGCAACCGCTTGAGGTTCACTTGCAGCCGCTCGGCTCGGCATCAATAACGCCTATACTCCTTCCTGTCAATTGACCTCCACCCCTCCTGCTTCGTTTGCATGTTGTCCTGTTCGTTCGTTGTTGTAAATTGCATGTCTCCCCTTTCGCCCGTCTCCTGCTAATATTGCGCGCAAAGTCTTGCATCTCTGCACGTTCACTGTTGCATCATCACTCATTTGGTATCCCCTGTAGACAGTACTAGCATATACCTAAGTTACGTTCTGGCCGATGTTCTGCCCCCCCTAATCGTTTCCTCATATCACCATCTGTAAATTGTCGCCTCGTGTATAAAATATTCCTCATGCCAACGTCCCACCCGAGTCCGTTGGTTCGGACTTGGAACCTTCTATACGTCAGGTACAAGGTTGAGATCAGTGATCACCATCCTTACGCGTGGCGAACATGATGCAACGACTTGAAAAAAATCCCGCTTATCGTCTGATTCTTAATTTACTCTGCCTCGCGGTGAGCACGAGTGCGATTTTCGGAACTGTCGTGGTCCGAGAGATAGAGATTGAGGTCATAGGACGGGTCGTTGACTGATGGGGTCGATACATGCGTTGAGATCTCGAGCAAGTAGCGGGGAAGCGGCTTTGGCTTCTTTTGCTCTCTAACGACCATTTACGATATCGGCCAGCTTGGTCTGTGCGACCCACATCCCTCTCCTCCCATTCCATCTCTCTTTGCCCACCTTGTTTTCCCTGATTTTCGCTCTTTGCGTGCTACCGCACCCGTCGACCCTCTTCCCGCTCACCCGTTCTCCAAAGAGCGAGATGTTCACGTTCAATTTCACCTTCCACGTCCCGAACCCGTTCTCGATGTCGGCCTTGACCTCGGTGGCCAACGCGGCCACGGACGCATTCACTTCGGTCGCCACCGATATACGCGAAGACCCAGAGTTGTTGAATTATATGGTGGCTGGGTTCGGACCGGACGGAGTCGCGAGTGGGTTTGGGTATGATTCTAATCGGCTAGTCGACTCTCCACCTTCATCTTTCATGTCGCCGTCATCGTCTATGAGTCCCAAGTCGAAAGGGTTGAGGGGATCACGGAACAGACATGCCGTCGGACTGGCTCTTGTCAATCTCCAGGCTCAGAACCGGAAGCGGTATTTACTTGGTCAAGAACGAGACTTGGCCATCAATCCTTCTCCCGGTTCCGGCACCCCGATGTTTCCGACGCAAGCTTATCCTCAGTCCAGCTCCTGTTCGAATTTCGCTGGGTTTGGTCAGGAGGCGACAGGTCAGCCATCAGCATCGAGGAAGAGGGGTTGGAAACCTGCTTCGTCCGAACCAACTCACCCTCCCACCAACGACGATTTCACGACCGGTTCCTTCGACACACAGAAACATACCAACGTTAACGACATGGAAAGCGTCACCTCTTCGCACGGTTTTGGTTACGATGGACGTGGGTCGTCGAGTGGGATGGGGTCGGGTGTGGGTGATAGGAGGAAGTGGGATGATGAAGATGAAGACGAGAATGCGATGGAAGGTGGTGAGTTTTCATTTCTTCAGAAACCCTCGTTCGTGTGCTTTCATCTCTTTTCCCAAAGACGCCCTTGGTCGGTGTTTGTGCGACACTGACGGCAAGGGCTTCTTCCCACGTGAAAAATCGCCGGAGAAAGGGAGAGAAATTTACGCTTCTTCTTGGGCGTCATGTATTTCTTTTCCCCGTCCGCCTTTCTTCTCATTCCCCCCTTCTGTATGGATGGCGGAACTACTCCCCGTTCTCTTCTCCCTATTGTTCTGTCTGTGTTTAGCCTTCATTCTTCTCCCTTTCTCCATGTTGTACCACTCTCAATTTCTGCTTGACATTGACGTTTTTTTGTCCGTAAAATCAGAGCTCCCACCTGCCAAGAGGAGGAAGGGTCTTGCGGGGACAATCGTGTCGACGGCGTTGAGTGCCGCCTTGATTGGGACCGCTGTTGGGTTGACCATGTATCGATTGTGAGTGTTTTTCCACCGTTTCTTTTCTGCCACTGTGAAGGCTAAAAAAAATTAGGTGGAGAGATAGAGGGAGGGTTGATATCGCTCCTCCCCCTCCTTACGAAGAATCACAACGATCCCATCACCAGACGCACGACTCAAAGACCTCGCCCGCTCACTCATACCCTGAAAAGACACAGAGAAGACGGCTTACCACGACTGTAGGACGAAGAGGTGCAGGAAACAGCATGAGGAACAGGAAACCGATGCCTCAGAGGTTTCATACCGGCGCATATATCCAGCAACCTGCACCGGTTCAAGACCAGGATGTCCCCTTAGGACCGTTCGACTTCAGCTTTGGGCAGATCGAGGAAGAGGGCCAGGACGAGCCGGATGATCAGGTACGTCACCGTTTCCGAACGCGTTAATTTCGGACTTGACGCCGTTATATGTGTGCTGTGCTCTGATCGACAACACCCTATTTTTTATAGATGGATTGGATCGGGAATAGGATCTCCCAGCTGATCGAGGAAGGCAAAAAGGCCCTTGGGAAGGAGGTTGTCGTGATGAGCGATTCCAAGGAGGACGAAGTCGATGACGGGTCAGGGTTTTGGGAAGATTCCGACGGAGACTTGTGGTCTTCTGCTTCAAGGTACGGAAGGAGAAGTCTTTCGTCCCCGAGGAGGAAGCGAACTCGGCCAAACCTTCCTTACCAAACCGTTGCTGGAGGTTTGGGTGAAATTTCGCCTTCGAGCCCACCCTCGTACGCGTCGCCTACGAGACCGACGTTCCCTGGGTCTCCGAGCTTGCCATGTTCTCCGGCAGATCCCTTTTCCGCTTCGAGCCCTACTATGCCGAGGGAGTCTGAGGGTGATTGGCAGAGTGAGGAGATGAGGGCCTCGATGGAACGTGCTAGAGCGATATATTTGGCCAAGAGGAGAGGAGAAGTCGTTGGCTAAGCCTCTCGAAGACGAAGACCGGCGCATACATCCATCCACCTCATACCCCCCTCCACCCCTACGACCTGGCCTCTATGAGGTCGTGTTCGCCTTTTAATGAATCCTCGATGACCCGACTCAATCTTTCCTATCATGCCAACCATTAATCGTCCCCCCTTATGCTTCGTTTCTATCAACCCGCGGTTCCAATGTTCAAGTCGCACTTCTACTCTGCTGCGCCCTTTTTTCATTCTACCGTTCTGCACTCGTTCCGTTGCTGGTTTCTCGGCTCCCATCACCGCGCATACATTCGAACCGCCTCCTTCTCTCCTCATGCTCCTCTTTTTTTTCTTCACCTCTACTATGGTTTAGAGTTTTTTTTTTCATGATGATGCTGGTCTGTGCCTTGGATAAATTTTCCGGATTTCCTCTCCCCCCTGCTTTATCTCTTTTTCTGCTTGTTCCCTTTGAAGCTGAAGCTGGAATGTTTCTTTTTTTCCACGGTGTTCTTTGTTGTCCGAAGTCGTGACTCTGATTCTATTTACTTTTCCCCCTCTCCCTCTCTCTCGCGTATCTCCCCTGGTTTGCCGGATTAAATCAAATCTTCTTGTTCACGACCTCTATCCTCCCTATTACGCCCCATTCCCTTTCTGCCTGCAAGAACGTATCGACGAATTTACAGGGTTTTTTTGTACCCCTCGACTCCGGCGTTCTCTCGACCTTGCTTCTCCGGTACTTCGTGATTCGCTGTTTACCACCCTATTCTGGTACCGGTACGGTGCGGTGCAGCTTTATTTCTTTCCTTCTAGCCTGTGATGTCACGTTACGATCCGCATGCGAAACCTTCCCCTCCCCTGCTTAGTCGCCCACCACTGCACTTTGCTTGCATCGAATGATTATGGATACGCTCTCGAAGTTCTGATTTCACCTTCACCATACTGCTCGAGTGACAATCGATTCATGGGCGTTTGCCTCAACTGAGATGCCATGAAGGGGATTCTTTACCGAAGGCCCCCACCCGACGAGATTGTCGAGGCCCAGCCGCTGTATGGCCTCTACCGTAACTTTTGCCGTCGGTGCCCGTCGAGTGTCGTGAATCCTCAGGAACACCACCGATGTTGTGATGTTTGATATACGTTATGCCAAGCAACGGTTTCTGTCGTCTCGGCCTTTGCGGTGAACGTGCGTCTCGTTCGTGTCGACTTTGTAGTCCCTCCAGCTATCGGCAATGGTGTTATGTACGATCATCCAAGTCCCGGTCCCGGAGGGCCACCGATCGCCGACTTCGCGTGACTCAAGATTCCACCACGTTCTTCAAGCCTCGAGGATGACCGACATGCTCTCCCTTCAACCACCATTATGTCGGAGGTGTCGAAGACCGCCGCACTTCCCGCTGTCAAGCCGAAACCGCTGATCGGCGACGGGTCCGGGAGGTACAGGATATTGATCGTGGGCAACAGCGGTACGTTGTCGTTCACGAACCCACATATACGTGAACAAAACAAACTAAATCGAATGGACTCTGCTCTCTTTTCTTTGCGCGGTCGCCTGGGGTTTATTATACAGGGACTGGAAAGGTGAGGGAATCGCGTCCTGGACGGGGATTTTGCAGTCTGAGCTGTAACCTTACCGTGTCCATGTCGTATGCGCGGCGGTAGACGACGCTAGGCACTCGACTCTCCAAGTCGTTAAATATACCGCATATCAGTTTGGATACCCTCCATTGGGGACCAAACTGGCGAGCCTGCCCCGCAGACGAATTCTGCGCGAAGGTCCGAGCGAAGCTCGACGAGACCACAGAGACCGGTTGGATCATGGATGGTAGTTACGTCTCGAAACTCGGGAACCTCGTCAAGGACAATGCCACGGACATCATCTGTGAGTTCATGGGTTCCCTCCGGGACGTGATCTCTTTCGCTGACTGGTCCCTTAGGGCTAGACCCACCGCTCATGCTGTATTTCCCAAGGATATGCTACCGGACATTCTCTCGACTCCTGGGATACGGAAAACCCTGTAGCCCAGGATGTGATGAGTCATGGAGGGACGTCTTCACCCTCGGAGAGGAAAGTATCCTTTGGTGGAGCTGGACCCATCATGACCCCTACAGACGACGCCAGCAGGCGGAAATGATGAGCGAAGGGTTCCAGGACAAAACCCGTAGGCTGGGTGGGTGGGGCAGAGAGCTCGATGACTGGATCAAGGATATTCAAGACATTATTCGTAGTGCTTAGGCTGTAGCATATATCGTGTGATCACAAACGACCAACCCATCTTTTTCTACCCCAACGCGTAGCAATTGGTATCCTGAAGCGGAGGGAGCTGTTCGGAGGGGTCTAGACCCTTACGAAGAATAAGTATGCTGTCCGTGATTTTTAATACCGAAGACGAGCAACACCCTACTTGGAGACCCAACTGGGGGTCGGCAGAAAAGATGGTGACTAAACGGTTAACACAGGGTCATATACGGCAAACGAGACCGAGAAACAGTTCTGTGAGAAGACGTTTACATCAATTATGGAGGGGCCAATGCAGGAAATATGCATTATATATGGTGCTACTCTAGGGCATAATATCTTCGACTTATGACCACCTTCGGGCAAGTACCAAAAGGACACCACTGGTCATGGTACAGATGATCGAGATTCAACTCTTCAACCATACCCCTGATAACCTCCACCGTGGCTGGACATATATGAAGGTAATCGGATATTTCAAGTGTACCAAGTCGGTTTCCGGAAGAGTCGCGGCAGGCCAGGAAATCAGTGAGGGGACTCCAGTCACCATAGTCCGGAACCGTGTATTGCAAAGACATGTGTTGGAGGGAAACGAAGACGTCATTATTCCCCGTAAACACGGTTGATAGGGGAAACCCTTCGAGGGCCAGTGCCCTCAGGTTCGGAAACCGGGGATATATGCTTCCCGTGGTCACGGGATTACCGGCTGCCTCGAGGCGGGCAGTCTCCTCCTTTGAAGTGTATGCGAGAAGATCAAGGATCACTTGCTCCATTTGATCCCTGGAAAGTACTTCGTATAACCCTGCTGTGACGACCACAAAAGTGTCTGCCTCTTCCATTGTGATTCCAGGTGTATCACTGGCGTAGAGTGCAAAGTCATCAGCGTATGAGAAGAAGAGCTTTGATATTTTGCGGCCTTGAATATAGTCTTGAAAGAACGGTACAACGTGTTGCGAAACCTCCGCGGCCGAACAGTCGCCCAGTTCGAGTGCCAGGCGGTCCATGTTTTTGGGATGATCCAAGTGATGGAGAAGTCTGAAGACATCTCGCAAGTCTCCAGTCAATTCTAGTCGCTTCAGGTGATGGAGTGGAACCCGAAATGAGGATATGTCACCGTCGTCATCAGGGATTATCCATGCGTCGAGTTTGACCTTCTGAAGGAGGGGGTTTGAAGCGAGGACGGAGAGCAATTGTGATGTAGTTGGACGGGGAGAGAGAGTGCTGGTGCCGATATCCAGGGTTGTGAGAGCTCCAGTTCGTGAGGCGAGGTTGTCCCACGATGGGATCGTGCAGTTGATGAAACGAAGGTGTCGCAATTTCGGAAAACGGTAGTGGGAGAAGAAACCGGAAACATCTACGGGTGTTCTATCCCAGCTCGACAGAACGAACGACTCCACACTACTGGATCGAATTCCCTCGCATTTGGTGGTCAATAGAGAGAGTATGAAGCTCAGAGTCTTTGAGTCTACGGCTCCGAGATGCATTCGTCGGATGGCATCCTTGGCGGCACGATCTTCGAGTTCGTTGCATAGGGCGGCACTGAGATGTTTGTTGTCCCATATGGAAATATTCAGTACCAGGTCGAGTGGGGCCACCCCGGAATGAGGATACCGTTGAGCCCAGTCCCGGGGGGTGATACCCCAGAAACTCCAAAGTTCCGGAGTGTGCGAGGCGACTTCGAACCAGTAATGGCAAACGAACAGGAAGTTGTGGGATCGCTTCTCCAACCCGCCAAAGTCACCAATGAGCGTGACGTTACAACGGAAAACCTCGCCAAGGACTTCGGGCGGTAGCTTGGAAACGTCCAACAATGAATTTCGAGCGCGTTTGAGCTTTATGACAGTCCTCTCGTGTTCCATAATCTTCTCGTGTTCCATAATCTTCTCGTGTTCCATAATCTTCTCGTGTTCTATAATCTGCTTGTCCAAAGCCCGTATGGAATCGATGTTGGTCACGCCACCTAACCTGTTCTCTAAGTCAGTCGCACCATTCCATAGCCTGGATGTGTTTGCTTACATAGCCTGTGACGCTCGCTTGATGCCTTGCGGATCTAAGCGGTCGCTGTTGGCAGGAGTCCAAAGAGACATGGCGTCTTGAACGGAAGTGGCTGGCGTCTGGCTCGCGTCGCGTCAGTCCTCGGTGCTTCTCATCGGGAGCACGTGCCCGGTCCGCTCGGGTCAATCCTGACCGGGACCTCGAGCAGTTAACCTCCCAGACTCTACGAAGAACCTCCCAAAAAGTTTGTCACCATCAAAAACTTGTGCTTAAATCGAGAAGCGACCGTTGAGGTTGCTGGGTGAGAAACAGAGCAAGGATATCCTCGACGCGGTGGCAAACAGGCTGAAGGAGAAGTATGAGTTTCACTTGCGGTCAACCGAGGACGTGGCGATTCTGGATGGGAAAGACGAAGGTGTCTTCGCCTGGATCACCGCCAACTATCTCCTCCACACCATCGGCGGCAGCTCTGCCACTGGAAACCAAAGGATGCCCGCGAGAAGAAGCCCACTTTTGCCGTTTTGGACCTCGGAGGTGCATCCACCCATATCGTCTTCGAGCCCGTGTTCGACGAGAAGCAACCGGACTCGATGCTCAAGGAGGGAGAGCACAAATATGACCTCACCTTCGGTGGAGAGAACCGCGTCCTCTACCAACACTCGTATCTCGGGTACGGGTTGAAGCAGGCCAGGGAACACGTTCACAAGCTCGTCGAGTTTTTGGCTCCCGAGCATAAGGACCCCAGCAAGAAGAGGGTCATCGCTAACCCATGCTTGGCCAGCGGAACGAAAGACGATTGTGAAAATCGGGGAAGGAGAAGACCAGTGCCAAGGACGCGTAAGTCGAATGTCTGTCTCTCTTTCCCCAAGTTTAACAGCATGTTAATCATCCTGCAGTGACTGCGAAGTCAAGCCTTGCTCGTTCAACGGCGTATATCAACCTAACCTGATGGAGACGTTCTCTTCGGGCAAAGTTCTCCTCCTGTCCTACTTCTGCGATCGCATCAACCCGCTCCTCCCCGTCGATCAGCGAGACGAACTGCTGAGCATCTCCTCCATCGCCAAACTTGCCAAGGATGTTTGCGCTGGCCCCAAGTCATGGGAGAAGCGATGGGGTGCGGACAAGGTGGTTATGGAAGAGCTGGAGGGCCGACCGGTCTGGTGCCTCGATCTGACTTTCATGCATACCCTCCGGCTCGGTTATGAGTTTGGTGAGGACAGGCAGGCAAAACTTGGGAAGAAGATCGATGGAACGGAGCTGGGGTGGTGTCTTGGTGCCACCCTTTCTATGATTGGCGCAAACTTGACCTGTAGGGCATAAGCTACTCTTTTGACTGATTGGACCAATATACCACTCTGCTCTCATGTACTCTGTTCGGCTTTATGTGTACCGTTTAGGGTATCTTCTGCATTCGTCGCGTGTTAGAATACACACACATTAGATATAATATACCGTATCGATTGGCCGCTTAGTTTTCTCTCCATTGGTAAGCGCAACCCGCACAGCTGACGATGAAAATCTTGAGCAAGTCACAAACAGACGTGGTCCGCGTGAAGGAAGCGAACGCACCGGTAGACTGGAAACAGAAAACGAGCGCTTTAGTGACAAAGTTCCAACGTGAAGAGAGAATATAAAACGGGCTTACAGGTGGTCATGGGCTCGTCGGCGGACCTGATTTGAAGCTGGTAAAAGTAGGCTCTGCCATGTTCACACTTCTCACAAGTGACTGCAAATGGGGATACGCGTATGCGTAAGATCGTTAGTAAAGTCGAGATACAACTTGGGTCATAAGGGTTGTGACCGGCGCCAGAGAACATCTAACCGAGGATCTTTGATCATGGCCGAGACGAACGGAACCTCACCAGCAGTAGAGTCGGCGTGTTTCCACATTTCTTCTCCGCCGAGAACGTCGTCGGCTTGTTTACGTTCCAGGCGGGTGCGAGACGTCATTTGCTTTTTGATTGGGAATTCGTAGGGACAGGTGTTGCACGCCCATTTGTTGAATCCTGTGTCGGCGGAGATGACGAGGAGGTTAGAGCATGAAGGACAGAACAGTGTCGCCATCCGATTCCCTTCTTGTCAACCCTGCCAGAGATGAGGAAGAACGTTGATCGGGGTCGGACCCATCAAAGTTGCTTTCCTCCGTTCCGGGTTTGGCTTGCGGCTTCACGGTGATAAGTTTTGGTCTTATGGATTTGGATTGACAACGCCAAGGCTCCATCGTACTGCGGTGTCGCGCCAATCTCCATATTCACCCCTACTACCGAACCCATCATGCACGGTTTCCTCGATAACTCTCCGGAAAAACCAAAGCCAAAGAGTCTCACAACTCCGACGCGCCTCCCCTCACTGGACCCCAGCTACTGAGCGGTCCCATACGTACGGGAAATACGAGGATGCCACTTTCGACGAATACGAAGAAGCGGAACGGTTCTGTGCCCGTCATCCCGTCGAACCACCCAAGCTGTGCATGAATGTCCACATCTGTGAGCATTTTGCGTCCGCCATGCAAGGAAGTCACATGTTCACCCGAACCCGCAACTGTACCGATAGCCCTGGAGTTTTCGCGTTAGACCCAGACTGCGGCATAGCCACCACGACTCAACACTCAGTACCCGCGGTCTCACAGAGGGAGAATATTCGTGCACTTTCCCAGAGCCGAAAACTTTACCCCACAAAAACGATCCTCTCAGATTCCTACTGCTGCCCAGATCCGGACCTCCACACCCGTCGCTGTGGACATTGAGGTGTTCTTTCGCTAAATGAATGATGGTTCCGTACGTCGCGGTTTGAATCGATTCTTTCGAGATGTAGGTGGATGGAAACCCCTCCGTACGATGATATAGACAGGAGATACTCTCGTCATTGGTCGACATACACCTCTAAACATTCCTTCACTGGTTCTGTCCTGGGCTCGCTTTTTAAATCCACTGTCACTTCCATGTGAGCATTGGTGGGCGCTCGGAAGCAGCCATCGATCACTTCGTGTGCCACGTCTCAAGATTCCCCGCGTTCTTGAGGACGGTCAACGTGCCCTCCTTATCTCTGATCACTCAACCACCATTATGTCGGACGCACCGAGAGCCACCGCGCTTCCCGTTACTCGTCCGAAACCGCTGATTGGTGACAGGTCCGGGAGGTACAGGATATTGATCGTAGGCAACAGTGGTGCGTTGCCACCACAAACCCGCATGCGCGGATAAAAAGAACCAAAGTGAATGAGCCCTGCTCCCCTCTTCTCTATCCCTATGGTCTATTATGCAGGCACCGGAAAGGTGAGAGGTCATGTCCTGGACGGAACTTTTACGGTTGACCTGCGACCCTGCTGTACTTTGCGCGACGGTAGACGACGTTGGGTGTTCGACTCTCCAAGCTGTTGAACATCCCACACACCAGTTTTGATACCCTCTACTGGGGACCAAACTGGAAAGCCTGTCCCGCAGACGAGTTCCACGCAAAAGTCCGAGCGAAGCTCGACGAGACCGCAGAGACCGGTTGGATCATGGACGGTACCTGCCGCTCGACACTCGCGAACCTCGTCAAGGACAGTGCCACAGACATCATCTGTGAGTTCATGGATTCTCTCCGGGATATGTTTTCCTCCCCGCTGACAATTTATTTAGGGTTAGACCCACCGTTCGTCCTGTATTTCCCAAGGATGTGTTACCGGACCTTTACTCGACTCCTGGGATACGGAAAACCGTGTAGTCCAGGATGTTATGAGTCATGGAGGGACGTCTTCACCCTCGGAGATAAAAGCATCCTCTGGTGGAGCTGGACCCACCATAACCCTTACAGGCGACTCCAGCAGGCGGAAATGATGAGCGAAGGGTTCCGAGACAAAGCCCGTAGGTTGGGTGGGTGGGGCAGGGATACTAAAGATTGGATCAAGGATATTCAAGAGACGATTCGTGGTGTTTAGGCTGTAGCTTATATCATGTAATCGCACAAAACACCACGAGAAATGAGCCTGCTATTCGTTGTTATTCCGAGATCAATCCAGGCTGTTTCCTGAAACCAAAGACAAACGACACCGTGTGCTTGGGAACGCACTCGCAGGAAATAGAATCAACCTGCTGGATCTAGCAACGCTAGGACAGGGTGTGGGTCGAACGGATTCGCTCACCCTACAGTATCCGGGTGCGTTTGAGTTAGACAACTACGGTTCGAAAAGTTGGTAATTAAACGGTAAACGCAACATACACACCGATAGCACATAATTATGGAGGGGTCGATGCGGGAAGTACGTGCTACGTTTCTGCGGGAGACGGAGCCAAGTTTCAGTTTACCTCCGGACAAGCACCAAAAGGACACAGTGAGTCCAGATGATCGATCTTCACCTCGCCAACCATACCCCTGATAACTTCCACCGTCGCTGAACACATGTGAGGGGAATCGTAAATTTCGAGTTTATCGAGTCGATTTCCGGAAGAGACGCGGCGGGCCAGGAAATTTATGAGGGGACTCCAGTCACCACCATCCACAACCAGATATTGTAAAGATATGCGTTGGAGGGAAATGAGGACTCCACTACCCCTGTCTGGCTCTGGAAACGCGGTTGAAAGGTGCATCCCATAGAGGGTCGCTGCCCTAAAGTTCAGAAACCGGGAATGTATGCTCCCCACTGTTGCGGGGCCACCGTCCGTCTCAAAATGGGCAACCTCTGCTGGAGCGTGTGCGAAAAGATCAAGAATCACTTTCTCCTGTGCATCCCTGGAGAGTACCCCATCTAGCTGTGCCGTGACGGCCAAAAAATCGTCCCCCCGCCACAGCGTGGTTCCAGGTGTGTCACCGACGTGGAGTTGGATGGCAGGATTGAGGGAGAGGAAGAGGTCCAATCCGTTTTGGGATACACCACGACCTCGAAGGTGGTCTCGAAAGTATGGTATGATGTGTTGCGAAACCTCCGCGGCCGAACAGTCGCCCAGTTCGAGTGCCAGGCAGTCCATGTTTTTGGGATGATCCAAGTGATGGAGAAGTCTGAAGACATCTCGCAAGTCTCCGGTCAATTCTAGTCGCTTCAAATGATGGAGCGGAACTCGGGGTGAGGACCAGCCACCGTCGTCATCAGGGATTACCCATGCGTCGAGTTCGACCTTCTGAAGGAGGGGGTTTGAAGCGAGGATGGAGAGTAATTGTGATGTGGTCGGAGAGGGAGCGCCGGTGTCGAAATCGAGGGTTGTGAGAGCTCCGGTTCGCGAGGCGAGGTTGTCCCACGATGAGATCGTGCAATTGTGGAAACGGAGGTGTCGCAATTTTGGAAAACGGTAGTGGGAGAAGAGGTCGGAGACATCTACGGGTGTACTATCCCAGCTCGACAGAATGAGCGACTCCACACTACTGGATCGAATCCCCTCGCATTTGGTAGTCAATAGAGAGAGTATGAAGCTCAAAATATCTGAGTCTCCGGCTTTGAGATGGACTCGTCGGATGGCATCCTTCGCGGCACGATCCTTGAGTTCGTTGCATAGGGTGGCATCAAGATAGTCGCCGTCATCGTCGTACGCGGGTCTATCCAGTACCAGGTCGAGTGGGGCTACCCCAGAACAAGGATACCGTTGAGCCCAGTCCCGGAGGGTGATACCCCAAAAGTTCCAAAGTTCCGGAGTGTGCGAGGCGACTTTGAACCAGTGGTGGCAAACGAACAGGAAGTTGTGGGATCGCTTCTCCAACCCGCCAAAGTCACTCCTGAGTGTGACGTTCCAACGGAAAACCTCGCCAAGGACTTCGGGTGGTAGCTTGGAAATGTCCAACAACGAATTTCGAGCGCGTTTGAGCTTGATGACGGTTCTCTCGTGTTCCATAATCTTCCCGTGTCTCATAATCTGCTTGTCCAGAGCCCGTATAGAATCGATGTTGGCCCCGCCACCTAACCTGTACTCTAAGTCAGTCGCACCATTCCATAGCCTGGATGCGTTTGCTTACATAGACTGTGACGCTCGCTTGATGCCTTGCGGATCTAAGCCGTCGCTGTTGGCAGGAGTCCAAAGAGACATCGCGTCTTGAACGTTGTTTGTTCAATGGAAAGCGGCACCTCACGCGCACGTCGCGTCAGTCCTCGGCACTTTCCGTCGGGAGCACGTGCCCAGTCCACTCAAGTCAATCCTGGCCGGGACCTTGAACAGTTAACTTCCCAGACTCTACGAAGAACCTCCAAAAAGGTTTGTCACCATCAAAAACTTGTGGAAGCGACCGTTCAAGCTATTTGTCGAGACTCGAGAGTCTAGTACCGGCTGCCAATGATGCTTCAAATCAATTCCCTCGTCCGTGGACTCTGGCGCGCGCAGCTTGTCAATATATTCGCAGTTGTCCTGAAGTCCCATTTTCCTTTGGACCGGCAACTGTTGGCGCGTCGTCATTATACGCCCGTTTCCATTGATTGACCTCCGCGGTATGCAGAAGAATATCTACCCGTCCATTTCAGTTTTGACACCCATTGGGGACCGAACTGGTATGCTTGCCCCACAGACAATTCTGTGCAAAAGTCCGAGCGAGACTCGACGAGACCGCAGATCATGGACGGTAACTGCCGCTCAACACTCGGGAACCTCGTCAAGGACAACGCAACGGACACCATCTGTGAGCCCACGAATTCCCTCTGGGATATGTTTTCCTCCCCTCGCTGACCAGTCATTTGGGGTTAGGCCCACCATTCGCGATAGAATGGACCCAGCGATGTTGGTGGTTGCGGGGGTGGGTTCGTTTGTCCATCGCCGGTTACCCCTCACATTCTGATCCGAACCCAAAAAATTCTGACGCCTGATTTTATTCCAGGACTAATCTGAGCTGTTTCCTGAAACCGAAGACAAAAAACACTTGAATGGACCCGGTGGATTCAACAACACTGGCGAGGTATGGGCTGAATGGATCTGCTCGCTCTGCAGTATCCGAGCATTTGAGCTATATTGCCGTGGTCCTCTTTTCGAGCGCCCCCATCCCCTACTCAATACCATAATAGCCTGCACAGGATTTACGACCAAACTAGGGCAAACGCCAGCTTAACGTTGACAGAAAATTCGGTAGCTAAACGGTAAACAAAAAGTAATTTGTACCAAGAGACAGTTCGACAAGAGGGCTTTCACATCAACAGCGCATGGTTATGGGGGGAGGTATCGAGAAGTATACATTCTACACACTAAAATATCTCTGTAGGAAACATAGAGAAAGACCAGTCGGTGGATACCTCCGGACAAGTACAAAAAGGACACAGTGGGTTCTGATGACCAATCTTGAACTCGCCGACCATACCCCTGATAACCTCCACCGTCGCCGAACACATGTGAGGGGAACCGGAAATTTCAAGAATATTGAGTTGGTTTCCGGAGGATGCGCGACAAGCCAGGAAGGTTGTGAGGGGACCCCAGTCACCAAGACCCCAGTCACCAAGACCCGTAACCAAATCTCGAAAAGATATGTGTTGGAGGGAAATGAGGGCCCCATTGTTCCTGTCCGGCTCTGGAAATGCAGCTGAAAGGAGTATCCCATCGAAGGACAGTGTCCTTAAATTCGGAAACCGGGGATATATATTCCCCATGTCCGTGAGGATACCGACCGTCGTGAAGTGGACAATCTCCTGTCCTGGAACGTGTGCGATGAGATCAAGGGTCACTTCTTCCAGTGCATCCCCGGGGAGTACTTCATTTAGCCCTACTGTGATCCCCACAAAAGTGTCCGCCGGCTGGAATGTGGTTCCAGGTGCATCACTGACGTGGAGATTAATGCCACGATCGGAGGAAAGGGAGGAAAGGGAGGAAAGGGAGAGTTCCAGCCCATTTCGGGACCTGTCGCGGCCTCGAAGGTAGTCTCGAACGTACGGTCCGATGAGTTGCGAAACCTCCACGGGCAAACAGTTCTCTAGTTCGAGCACTAGACAATACATGTTTTTGGGATGGTCTAACCGATGGAGAAACCTGAAGACATCTTGCAGGTCTCCAGTCAATTCTAGTTTGTCCAGGTGACGAAGCGGGACTCGAAATGAGGACCTATCACCGTCATCATCAGGGATTACCCGTCTATCGAGTCCGATCTTTCGAAGGAGTGGGTTCGAAGCGAGGATGGAGAGCAATTGCGATGTTGTTGGAGAGGGAGAGGGAAAACTGGTGGCGAGATCCAGGGTTGTGAGAGCTCCGGTGAGCGAGGCGAGGCGATCCCACGACGAGAATGTGCAGCGGGTGAAAAAGAGGTGTCGCAATTTCAGAAAACGGCAGTGGGAAAAGAAATCAGAGAGATCCACACGTGCCCCACCCCGGTTCCACAGAATGAACGACTCCACATTGTTGGATCGAGTCCCCTCGCATTTGACGGTCAATAGAGAGATGATTGAACTCAGGAGCTCTGAGTTTTCGGAATGGAGATGGAGTCGTCGGATGACATCCCTTTCGGCACGGTCCTGGAGTTCGTTGCACAGGGCAGCATCGAGATGGACGTGATTGTAATGGCCGTATAGTACCAGGTCGAGCGGGCCGGTTCCAGAATGAGGATACCATCGCATCCAGTCCTCGGGGGTGTTACCCCAGAAACTCCAAAGGTCTGGAGTGTGCGAGGCGACTTGGAACCAGTGGTGGCAAACGAACAGGAAATTGCGGGATCCCTCTTGCAACTCGTCGAAGTCGCCCTTGAGCATGACATTCCAATGGAAAATCTCGCCAAGGACTTCGGGTGGGAGCTTGGAAACGTTCAACAACGAATTTCGAGTGCGTTTAAGCTTGATTATGGTCCTCTCATGCTCCCTGATCTGCTCATCCAAGGCCCGTATGGAATCGATGTTGGCCTCGCCACTCAGCCTGTTCTCTGAGTCAGTCAGGTCATTCCATAGCCTGGATGTAGTCGCTTACATAGACTGTGACGCTTGCTTGGAGCCTTGCGGACCCGGGAGATCGTTGTTGGTAGGAGTCCAAAGTGACATGGTGTCTTGATCGTCGTTCGTGGAAGGACTGAAGGCGGGCGCCTGACCGTACATGCCGCGTCAGTGTTTCTTTCAAGCCTTGCGATCGTTACTATGGTGCACGGACCGTTCACAGCAGGTCCACCCTGACTCTGGTCAATCCTCGAGTGAGACCCCCACTGTTAACTTTTACCTGTTCAGACCCTGAGAGAGTCAACGAAGTTTGTCACCGTCGAAAACTCGCACTAAATCGAGAAGTGACTCCAACTTGTCCTCCCGATTGTGGGCTTTGCAGGTACATACAGCCCGCCAATATGGCATCTTCGTTACAGCTGTCCTGATGGTTCTCGACACCCGCGGTCTTGTTTTCCCTTGTGCTGGTGACTATCGGCGCGTCATTGTTATATGCCTGTTTCAGACTACCGCCATCGGTTGACCTCCACGGTCTGTGGAAGAAGACCCAGCCCAGCGCGACCCTTCTCATCCATCTCACGTGCATGTATATCTACATCTCCTAGCATTTTGCGTTCCCCTATGCAAGGAGGTCGCATGCTCGCCCCTGCTATCCATCACTCGAAACTCGCCATTGTGCAGATAGCCCTGGAATTTTCCGCGCTCCACCCAGGCCCTGGTGGCATGCCCGCAGATCACTACCCTGTGGTCTCACCGGAGGGAAAGGATTCTTACACTTCCTTCGAAAACTTCACCCCACCATAACAACAATGCTTCGCCAGATAGAACGGACCGCCAACCCACAACACCGAATATACTTATCCTAAGAAATAGGTTCTTCCGAGGAAAACCACCAACGCTTTCGGGCGGGTTCCCACTGCCGCCCACCAGAAACTTCACCATATGATTTGGACTCCCACACGGGCGGTGAGTTGTTTATTTGCCAAATAAATGATAATTTTGTGCTGGGGTTTAGATCGGTTCCCTTGAGATACCGGTGGATGGAAGCCCCCCGGAACCAAGACCGCGATGATGTATGGGAGAGCTGTTTTCACTACTATTGGTTGACGTATGACTTCACCCCTTCCATCCTTTCGATACCCATTCAAACTTCGCATGTGTATGCGCGATCCTAGGTCCTTTTTACATCCACTCTGCTCCTTCCTTGTGGTGTTGTGGGCGCTCGGAAGCGGCCCCAGTCCCGAGGACCGTCAATCACTTCGTGTGCCACGACCTCAAGATTCCCCGCGTTTTTGAGGCCTTGAGAACGATCGACCATCATTACGTCAGACACACCAACAACTACCACACCTGCCGTTGCTCGTCCGAAACCGCTGATTGGCGAAGGGTCTGAGGTACAGGATATTGATCGTAGGCAACAGCGGTAAGTTGCGATCACAATCCCATATACGTGAATAAAAAGGAATAAAAGTGAATGAACTACACGCCACGAACCATCCTTGATCCAGTCTTCAAGCTCCCTGCCACGCCCACCCAACCTACGGGTTTTGTCTCGGAACCTTTCGCTCATCATTTCGGCCCTCTGGAGTCGTCTTTAGGGGTCACAATGGATTCAGCTCCACCAAAGGACGCCCTCCTCTCCGGGGGTGAGGGCGTACCTCCGTGACTCATAACATCCTAGACCATGGGGTTACTCGTATCCCAGGAATCGAACAAAGGTCTGACAACACAACCTCGAGAAATACGACATGAACGGCGGGTCTAACCCTAAGTCGCCGGTCATCGAGGGAAGGAAAACATATCGCAGAGGGAATTCGTGAGCTCACGAATGACGTCCGCTGCATTGCCCTTGACGATGTTCCCGAGTGCCGAGTGGCAGTCACCGCCCATGATCCGACCGGCCTCTGCGGTCTCGTAGAGTCTCGCTCGGACTTTTGTGCGGAATTCGTCTGCAGGGCAGGTTTATCAGTTTGGTCCCGGGTATGTGGGATGTTCAACAGATTGGAGAGTCGAGCACCCAACGTCGCCTACCGTCGCGTAAGGCATGGTAGGGCCGCAGGTCAAACCGTAAACATTTCATTCGGGACGCGATCTCTCACCTTTCCGGTGTCTGTACAATAAACCGCAGTGATCGAAAGGAGGGGGTCAGAGGTTTATCTTCTGTGATCGCATCAAACAACCCGTCCTTTCCCTCCCCAACGCGAACTGTCTGCAACACTTCTCGCATTTCGATGAAAACCCTGAAGGGGGGACCTCAATCCTTACGAAAAAGTCTATCGCCCGGGCCGTTTCTACTGAAGACGAACACCCTGCTCAGACATACATTCACAGGCGGTAAAATAGATCCAGCGATATCGGTGAGATGTAGGGGGGTGGATTGATTCCCTCGCTTGATTTGCAGTATTTCATGTTAGAACGTGTTTGAGCTGGATTACCACGTCTCCCCACCCCTGTACGGAGGT